>LDZQ01001573.1_pt1 | contig 11903 bp, 10 predicted proteins | sample 615361 | NCBI WGS metagenome assembly LDZQ01 (sample SAMN03408297, study PRJNA278302) | terrestrial metagenome | isolation source: oil reservoir sample I2 | place: USA: Alaska, North Slope, Ivishak formation | collected 2013 | reverse complement strand
GATAAGCCCAAAAAATGGAGATGAGTGTAGAAGAGATTCGGAGTGTGCTGTCGGCGGATGTTCCGGAGAGGTCTGCACAACGAAAGATCTTGCAAGGGAGATAGTTACACCGTGTGTATATAAGGAGTGGTACGGGTGTTTGAGATTAACGAGCTGCGGCTGTTATAACGGCTTCTGCACATGGAAGCCTAATCCAGATTTTGAAAAATGCCTGAAAGAGCATGGCATTGATCCTTCCAAAGTTATTAAGCTCCCCCTTGCCGAAGTCTACATAGCCGACTATGGGAAAGAGAAGCCGAGTGAGGAAGACATTGGTGAGCTTAGAGAACTTTTTGAAGTGCTTGGTATCTCATGCGCTTTTGACAAGCTGCAGTTTAAATCCGGGACTATTGACACTCCAGTAGGGATTATAGATCCTTACTCCTTCAACTTCAGCGAAGCCCTTAGAGTAGAGCTCGAATGGCTGAGGGAGAACGGAATAATAGCGGTAGGTGATGAAGACATCTCGGCAATCGTGAAGGTTGCAGAGAGAGGCAAAGCGGGCTACAACTCCCACATAGGCTGGTATAGGAAAAACGGGGTCTACACGTGGATTCCCTACGATGAGAGCGACAATCCTCTCTTGCTCAGGTGTGTTGGAGAGCCTTTCAACGTAACGTTACCAAGCGGGAAGGCTGTTATCGGGTCATCAGACACTTCATCCACCCCTGGAAGCTCGAACACTACTTCACAGAGTACAGCTCAAAATGGAGTTTGCGGACCGGGAGCTTTTGTTGGACTTCTTCTCTTCCCCTTGCTCTTCAGGAGGAAGTGAGGTTTTTGGCTTTTATTTTTTCTATTGGGATCAAAACGTTTATTAGAACTTCAACCGAGAAAGTTTTGGTGAGTACACTATGAGATATTGGCTCTGTATAACCAACCGCGATAATTGGGAGGTCGTGAGAGAGAAAAAAGTTTGGGGTGTACCAAAGAGGCACAAAAACACTATCTCCAAAGTTAAACCTGGAGACAGGCTTGTAATTTATGTAAAGCAAGAGAGAAAGGACAAAGAAATCTTGGAACCCAAAATTGTTGGTATTTTTGAAGTAGTGAGTGAGCCCTATCAAGATTCAACCAAAATTTTCAAGTCACCACCACACCTTAACGAAACCTACCCCTTGAGGGTTAAAATTGAGCCCGTAAAGATTGGCGAAGTTGAGTTCAAGCCATTAATTCCAAAACTAAAGTTCATCACAAACAAGAAGAAGTGGAGCGGCCACCTGATGGGCAAGGCAATGAGGGAAATCCCGGAGGAAGACTATAAACTCATTGAAAGCTTGCTGTGAAGATTTTAGGTACAAAAAATCAAAAGAACTTCAGCTTTCCGGAATAAAGAGTATGCCTGCAACGATGTGTGTTTTAACTCCTTTTGTCCCTAATTCTTCTCTCTTTTGCTCTATTTCCTTCTTTCTCTGAGGGATTTGATATTTCACTACTAAGGCTTCGCAGGCTTTGATTATTTTGTCCGTAGCAATGTTTGGGTTGATTTCCCTCATAGCCCTTGCGAAAAGGTCATGATGTGCATACCCCCACTTAACTAGATCTATAATAGTGCTCAAATATATTCTTTCTGACTCATTTTTAGTTCTCTGCATTCTATTGTAGAGTTTGCTAAGAATCTTTTTTATGTTCCTTGGAACTTTGGGAGATTTTTTAAATGTCAGGCTACTGGCTTTTATAGTCCTAAGTTCATTAAACTCTTTTAGGGCTTTATCAGCGATTTCATAGTAAATATTCATTTCCCTGAACTCGTTGAATGGAGGAGTGTTAATATCAAGCCCTGTTATTTTCAAAAGCTCTTCAATAGGGGTATTCTGTCTAATCCAAGTATTGCCTTGTCTTCTGTATATAAAGTATTGTGAAATTATTCCATCACTACACACGAAGAAAGCATAGTACTCTTTTCCTCTGTATTTGACAACACTTCTCATTGAATACCTTCTCTTTAACTCCTCAAAGCGCTCATTGTTACGCTCCTTGAACTCCCTTACGAGTTTTTCGGCAAGCGTTGTTACGGAAAGGACATCCTTTTTTTCAAGCTCTTCAATTTTTCCGCCATAAATAATCTCGATTGCCGATGGGTTCCATTCCTCACTCTCTTCAAGAATCTTACCGTCAGCACCTAATGCATTGTTAAATTCTGCTATTCTTCTTCTGACTTTCTCGAGTAACCCGAGATTCTCTTCTAATTTTTTCTCTGGGAAGAAATTGTAGACATGGATAACATCATGTTCCGTTCCAATTCTGTCAACTCTACCAATCCTTTGGATCAATTTTATTGGAGTCCAGTGTAAATCGTAATTTATCACAATGTTTGCATCCTGTAAGTTAAGCCCTTCGCTGAGAATATCCGTTGAAATTAAAATGTCAATTTCGTTTTCTGTCTCATAATAATTTGATTTAGGAGCAAAACGTCTAATTTTGTCGAGTATTCCTTTTGTACTTGAACTTACAGCTTCAATTGAATATTCTTTACCGAAATACTCGTTTAGTCCCCTATATACCCATTGAACGGTTTCTTCGAATTCACTGAAAATTAGAATCTTTCTCCTTTCCTTTTTCATCAGCTTTTCTATAAGTTCAATCAATTTTGAAAGCTTTGGGTCTTCTTCGGGGCTCTTTTCGAGACGTTCTTTGAGGGGTCTGAGCGCTTGCTCCATTGCTTCAAGTTTCTTTAGATCATATTCTAAATCCTCGATTAGTTTCTCAAGGTTAAACGCTCCTGCCTTGTATGTTGGTTCCTTTATTCTTGTGTATTCGCTGATGAACTTTTCTATTTCTTTATCACTTAGTAAGTGGGCTTTTTTGCCATTAATTTTACCCAGTATAATCTCGTTAAACTCCTCTCCTGCGGGTATAAAACCTTGTTTAACAAAATTCAAGAAGTTCCTAGTCTTGATGATGTCCCTCTGAAGAGTTTGATACATTGAGTACCATGAGCTTTCCAGACGTTTCAGGTAAAGGATTCTTTCTAATCCTCTCAAATTTTTTCCGGCAGCGGATAAGTCCGTGTATGGGTTTTTGTCTTTAAATCGTGGTTTAACATATTCATGGAGTGCGAACCTTGCATATCTCATCGAATTTATACCCGCTAGGAACAGGGTGTAAATGTCGATAGGTTCGATATTCGAATGTTCGGAAATTGTCTTAATTAATTCTTTTGGAATTTTTTCAAGAGGATAAACCTCTGAAATTCTGTATTCAATAGTTTCCAGTTTTCTCTCTGGAAAGCAAAGCTTTTTGTTTCTGATTTTGATACACTTATCATTTTCCCCGTAAAGCTTCAGGATATCATGTCTAGTTCTTCTTACCATTATTTCCCTTAGAACATAGGAAGGGTGGACAGCTCCTTTCTCAATTGCATTAACTAACTCATCCCAAGTTTGAGGTGTTATTGGGAAAGGATGCTTCTTTTCAGGTATAAACAATTTGATTTGATTTATTATATCCCGGTACTGTTTTCTATAGGGTGTTGCCGTTAGGAGTATTACTCTTTTTCCAAGGAGAAGCTCTTGGAGATTTTTGTAGGACTTCGTGGAGGGATTGGTATAGTGGTGAGATTCGTCCACAAGAACTGTGTTCACGGTTTTTATGTAGTCCTGCATCTCCTTATATTTTTCTGCTGAGAGCTCTTTTCTTGGAAGCAACCCTGCCGAGAACACCTTTCCTTCAATGTTGTACATTCTCAATAGCTCTTCCCAGTACTTGACGAGCTCCGGAGGCGCTATAACTGCAACTTTGTTGTTTCTCCCATTTAACAAATCGAAGAGTGAAAAGTGCTCCAAAAGTGCCAACCCGATATAACTCTTTCCTAATCCGACGACGTCGCTTATTAGAACTCCTCTGTATTTGTTGATTATTGAGATTGCTCTCCTTACAGCATCCATCTGGAACTCGTAGAGAACTTCGGAAAGACCTCTAATCAGAAATCCGGTGTCTTTCTCTGCAATGTCCTTATAGAGCTCATAAAGACCCCTTATTAATACCTCATAGGGGGATGGAAAACTTCCAGGCTTTTGTCCCGCCCAGCTTCTTTTAATCACCTCAACTAGTTTTGGATTAAATGCTTCACTCTCTTCCCAAAGCCATTCGTACCACTCTCTCAAGCTCTCAAAATGAGTTGCAAATAGACCGGCATTCAGCTCTGTGTTCCCGTAAAACCCTGCGAGTGTGAAATTACTCGAGCCAACGAGACCTATCGGAGCAATTGACTCACTTTTCGGATAGAAAAGGCATGCTTTGGCGTGCATGAACTCTTTAACATAAACCTTGATCTCAATGTTTCCAGCTTCCAGCCAAGAGACGAGTTTGCTTAAAAATTTCTCATTCTCTTCAGTCTGTTCCATGAAGTTCGTGTTTTTTTCAAGATCTTCAGCTTGTTCGTCAAAATCTGACTTGAGTTTTTGGTTTCTTTCCTTGAGCTTCCTTAATGCTTCGAGAGAGTGGTAGACCATGCTGAGCTGTTCATAAGTTTCTCTATCTGTTTGGTTCCCGATCACTATTCTCATCTTTCCCCCTTGGGAGAAGAACTCATCAAGCTCCCTTTGGAGTTCTTTTAGCCCACTTATAAATAAGAATCCCACTGCAGCGTCTATCTGTTTGTAGTGTTGGGAGGTCAAGATTTCTTTTAAAACGTCGAGGAGCTTTACCCTTTGATTATCAACGAGACCGTATTTATTCAGGAGGCTAATTGCAAACATCTAGGTCACCTCAATGATACTTCTCTAACTTTCTCGGGTCTATCTTATCATTATTATTCCTTTCAATTCTTAAACCCAACTCTTTTGGAATCCTCCTGTAGTTTCCAAAATAGCGAAAGTTCGAGAGTTCAGATGGGCTTCTTTTGCTTCTGATTATTCTGTTGGATAAGTTTTGTTCTGGTAATCTTATCGTTGATCACGGATATTGTCGTGTAGTATTTGTGAGTTAATCTATTTAAAGCCAATGCCGTGAATAAAAACCAAAATACCAGTATCTTTGTTTTCCTAATTTCATTACTCAATGAAAGAACTCATAAATTATTAGGGGCTCTAAACAAGTTATATTTAGCTGTTATTCAAAACGGAACTTTTTTAAGCTTAGAGGCTAAACAAAAGATGGGGATATTTTATGGAGAACAATGAACTTATTAACATTCTCCAGTTGCTTGCAAAGGTTGAAGGTGAAAAACCAAAGCTCGATGATGAGTTAATCAACAAAGTCATCGAAAAAATCCTCGAATATAAACTAAAAGTTGCCGTTAGTGGAGATGGTCATCTTATGATATCCAATCCCGACAGCGAAGTGCTTCCAGTTCTTGAGGCGCTCGGTATTGGGGCAGAGGAGCAAGAACTCTATCTAGACGAGGCAATGCAGAGAATATTGAAGGCTTTGGGAAAGATGGTGTTCAGCGAAACGGAACCTGGGGATGATATAGAGAAGAAAATCTTCGAGAAATTCAACGTTCCCGAGCTTAGGGTAAAGGTCAAGCTCAAAAGGGTCTACACATTACCCATAGTTGACGTTATTGAATTTCATCCCGCGAGAATGAATGTGGATGGGAGAGAGTTAAAGTACTACTTGTTAAGAATTGAACATCTGGAGGATAAGGGTAAAAAGCCCACTGTACTTAACTTTGTTATGACGAGAAAAGATTTAGAGAAGCTTCACAGTGCCATAGAGGAGGTGCTCAGCAGTGGCGATGTCGATCAGGAGAGCTAATCAGTATCTTATAGGGACAGTTCAAGCCGGACAAAGAGTCTTCCACTATGAGAGTGGGCTAACGTTATCCTCAAAAGAGCCACAGGGGACTTCTGTTTTTGTATCGGAAGAAGTAATAAGCATGTTGGAGAACGCGCTTTTGGCGTCTTTATTAAACATAAGGAGAGCTATACAGACTCTTCACGAGATCCTCCCCCTTTTGCACCTTCAGGAAAACTGGAAAGAAAAGCTTAAAGTAGACTTTAAGTCACTCATTGAAACTCCTTTACCCTATAAGGGAGAGATAATAAGATACCTTCGGGAAACTCTTCCACAATGGTTGGAGCGGGAGGAAGTTAAAGAGATAAAAATAACTACTGGAACACCGGAGGATGGTATCAACCCCCATATCGTAATAATAGCGAAGTTTGTGGACTCCGAGAAAGCTCTCGACGTGTCGGAGGAGCTTGAGTACCAGCTTCTCTCGGCAGACCCCAGAGTGTCCAATAGAATACTCGTGTATTCCCTGTTTGAATGACGGTGAGGGCTTCATGTCAGGCTTTGACCCTAAGGGGTTCAAGTTGGTGGGGGACTATCTTAGTTCATTAAACGAAGGCTCTGACGTGCCTTTCCGTGAAGCTATCAACAGGACTGCTGTTGGGAGGTATTACTACTCTGCTTTTCTGCAATTGAGGGAAGTCCTAAAAGGGGAGTTAGAGAAGTATCCTCCTAGTCTCCGAAACAGAGATTTAAACGATTTTGTTGGTGAGCTTGAGGGTAAAAATCCGCATGCTCTTATTGTAGCATTTCTTGAGGTTCTCAAGGAAAAAATTAACGACGTAAGAATCAGACGCGCCCACAACTCTATGGTATATCTGAGGGCATTAAGAAATGCGGCTGACTACGACCTCCGAGAGAAGCCCGAAATCAAAACACCGAATGGTAAGGAGAATGTTAATTTTTCATCAAAGAACTGTGCTCTAGAAGCTAAGCGGAGATACTCTTTTGTGGAAAGCTTAATTAATGATAACAGTGAGAGCAATCTGCGGCATATCCTTAGGGTGTATAAGGCTGAAGTTGTTCAGTGTATTGAAGCGGTATTAAAAAGGAGAGGGTAGAGGGAGAGATTAACTAAAGCGGCATTCATTAAACTTCTGCCAGAATTCTTTGAACCCGTACTTGGCAGCTTTTTTGAAGCAACGTTTGTATTTTCTATCGATTCTAAGGGCATGGTTTATGATAACCAGGCCATGAGTGGTATTGAATTTCCCAAGTTGTTTGCCTAGCTCCTGACTGAACAGGTTTCTTTCCTTCCTGCTTTTCCTAATTTCTTCTGAGATGAGAGGGAGGTAGTCAACAATAGCCTCAACATCTGGAGTTTCATTTTCAAACATGGCGGCTAGCCCGTCTAGCAGTAACTTCTGGGTCTCGTCCAAATCAAGGGCTTTGATAATCATGCGTTCGTGCTTCTTAACAAGCTTCATGAGTTCGTGCATGCTCTTTGCTAGCTCCTGGTAGTCTTCTTCAAGCTGTCTGACTATCTCCTGGGCTTTCTCTTTGGGTTCGAATGGTGGTACGACTGTCGAGTAAATGAAGAGTGCCCCCAAAGGCATAAGAAACATCGTCCGCAAGTTTCTCAAGGTCGTTGCGGGCTTTATCGAGCTTTTTCTGGAAAATAAGTGCGAGAGATCTTTTATGATTCTTTTTCTTTTCCTCTTTTTTCCTCCACTTGATAAATTCACGAAGGATTCTGAACGCCTCGTACAGCTCAAGAGCCAGAGTAATATATGGGCGAAGATTGGCTGCAATAGTTGCTCCCGAGCCCGTAAAGACTCCAAATATCGCCTTATCGAGCTCGTTCATCTTTTTTCACCTTCTACGAGCCCACTTTAAATCTTTCTAAAATATCCTCTAATAGCCCTTTAACATCAGTAGGAACTTCACCCAGTTCAATCATTTTTTTGGCTATCTTTTTCCCGTGTTTTATTTTGTCATACATTTTTCGACAAAATTCATCATCTGATAATTTAGAAGAATCGAAATAAGGATCTTTCATTGCTCTGATTTTTGCAAGTTCCCTCCCAAGAATGAAGGGCACATCATCATAGGGGCCGATTTCGGAGCTTAAGTTAATACCAGCGTTAACGAAGGCTTCATTTATAGCATTTAAAGTAAACAAGTTCTCTACTGTTCTAACAATCTTTCCATTTTTCTTCCAGAAATGTACAGGGATGCCATAATTCTCAAATTTCTTTTTGAGTTCTTCCTTCTTAGGAGAGAGAGCAGAGCCCTCATTTTTCAAGTCTGAGTCTAAAATAACTGCTATGTTTGGATTTATCTTTGCTAAGATTTCGGGATCCTGATGCCCAATATTAGAGCCACCGATAGGGATAACGGCAATGTTATACTCATCCCAGTTGGGAAACAAGTTTTTTGCGAATATCTCCAATATTTCCCTATCTGAGGGGCCCTCTACAAAGATAATGCCATCAGTCAAAAACAGATCGCTGGGGGACATCCCAAGTTCTTCTAGGATTTCGCGATTTCCAGAGAACTTCCTTAACTTTGTCTCCCCGTTTTCTTTAACGAGTAAGTACGATTTAGAGAGATCGCCGGCATTAACAAAAACACTTGAATGAGTTGAAATAATCACCTGCCCCTCCCTGGCAAAGTCTTTGAGAATATTACATAACTTCTTTTGAGCTCCAACATGGAGATAAATTTCGGGCTCTTCGAATAGAAGTACGTACCCTTTCCCAATTTTTTGTTCCCGATAAATTTCCAGAAGAGAAAGAATGAAGTATCTCTGCATTCCACTTCCGCGATAAGTTATTGGAATTTCTTTCTTTGTGTATCTGTCCCTAACCTTAATGATTGGGGTAAATGCTTTTTCTAGTTTCAATTCTGGAACTTCAATTGTAACATCATCTATGTCGCTCCACATTTTTGAGAGTTCCCTTTTTAGATCCTTTCTAATGCTCCTAGTTTCTCTTTCTATTGCTTCAGTTAGGCGCTGTTTTAGATCCGCCACCGTCTCTGTTTTGGCTTTGTTTTGGCTTGTTTTTTCTATTATCGGAAACAGAAGCTTCGAGATTAACGTATCACGTCCAAATTTTAATTCATCTTCCACATTCTTGACTGCAGGGATTAGCAGAACCTTCGGGAAAATGCTTCTGATGTATTTAAGATTGTCTCCGCTGAGTTTTTTCGAGAAGTTTAGATAATACTTTCCCCGCGAATCGAACTTTCCATTGCTCCATTCAAATTTCTTGGATATTGAAATGATATCCCCACCATTGTAATCTTTGGGAAATTTTTCCTTTAACTTCTCCTTGAGCTCATCAGGAACTTCAAAAAACAAGGTAATTTCACAGGTGACCCTTTGCCCCTTATGGATGTCGTCTGGGGCTATGCTTTTATCATCCAAAACAATTTCAATAGCCCTTAGCAAATTAGACTTGCCGACGTCATTTTTTCCGATAAATGTTGTGAACTGGCCAAGTTCCAGATAATCAGCCTCCTCAGGGAATTTTTTATATGAACGATAGTTATCAACTTTAATTCCAACTAGCTTCAACTTCAGGTCAGCTTTCTCTGACATAATTTTCTCCTCCTTATGGTTAAAAAACACCCACGAGTCTAAGGGGAGTTGTTCTCTCATTGACCCACACCACATAGGGATAGTTCATACATCTTCTATAATACCAGCAACAGTTCCTATAAATGTCCCTGATTACCGTACAAGAGGGATGTCTGTATTTGTTCCGAACCCCTGCGGAGACTACCCAGAAAGCACTATTGATTAGATTACAAATTTTATTGTTCCAGTTTTTGTGCGAACCGTGATGGGGAACTAACGTTGCCACAGTATTTTTAATGACATTTCCAAGCCCAAAATGCTGAGAAATCTGGTCGAATTTGTAATTTAAGTCAACATCCCCCGTTAAGAACTGCACAAAATCAAATGATTTTACAAATCCTCGGGAATTTAGATATAATTCAAATTCACATGGCTCAAAATATGGTGCTAGTTGAGAATACCACCCGCCCCAGCGTGCTTTAAATGCAGGGAGATGCAGAACCATAAGTGAGGTGTTGTTGAAATTCCTCAACTCTTTGGACAGGCCCTTATAGCATTTTTTTAAAGCTTCTCTCTGGGATTTATCCCTAATGACATCTTTGATGATTTCACTGATGTTATTATTTTTATCATTGTTGATGTTTTTTTCGCCATAAGTTTTTTTTTAAGAGTTTTTTAAGATATCTACCTACACACAGCTTAAACTGGCCTAAGGTCTGGGAACTTACCCTATAATTGAAAAGCCTAAACATCCATATTGGGAATCCATTTAGGGTCACTCTTAAGGTGCCTGCGTGGCTTCTAACTTCGACAGTTCTTTGATTAATTTGTTGTGATGAGTTTCCTTCTGAATTAGTGATCTGCGACTGTGGGTTTTTATATGGCGACAAATTGTTCTCTATTTCAAACTTTCCTTCTCTTGGAGGTTCTGGAGGAAGTTCTGGAGGTTCTTCTTTGGAGAAGGGGCGCCACTCCCTCTCCGGCTCTTCTCCTCCAATTAAAATTACTTTTTTAACACCTCTTCCCAAAAGATACTCTACAGGATCTGCAAGGAATGAGTAGTACTCCTCTGATGCCTGTGGTGTCTCAAGTGCAACGATCAATCGTTCAATGGGTGTTAAATATGGAAGAATCACTGTACCAACCTTAGTTCTCTTCAGCAAGTGGGGAATACCGCTGGTATGATCTTTGTGTAAATGAGAGATTATCAAAAGATCAATGTAGTTGTTACCTCGAAAACATCGAAATTCTCGATCAATTGCCTTCTTAACTAGGCTCTCTTTTTCAGACCCACAATCGTAAACAAAATTAAAAGAAGCATTTCCGTACTCCAGCTTTCCAGTATAAAACAGCCCCTGGCCTACATTGTGGAACTTAAACTCAGCCCTAAGCCCCCTCATAATTCCACCCCTCACCCCTTCCCTTTCTTCGAAAACGTTTTCGCTTTCACAAGCCTCGCCTTCACGAGCTCAACAACGGCCCTGTAAACCTCCAGCTGTTCCTCCTCGGTTAAGCCAAGCGCCTCAAAGATAACCCTGTCAAGCTCCCTCCTGTCCGGCATGACCTTGTCGAGGGATACCTCATCAGGGTTGATGTTGCTGAAGTCCTTGTTGGGCTTCGGAAGGCCGAGCTCCTCGAAAATGGACTTGATTTCGCGGTTTGCCATCTTTTCAAAGGCTTGGAGGAGTTCCCTCTGTTGAGTTGTACCTAAATGATCCACAGCCACAACTAACAAGTTTCTCCACTCCGGCCCGTACAATGTCAAAACTCCTTCTCCCATGTTCTTACGTCCAAACAATTCAATCAGTAGTGCCGTGACCGTGGAATTTAGTACCGCAGCCAAGAACTCTTCTTGTCTGCTGGGTATGTCTGTGAGATAGTAGAATGTATGATCAGTGGGATAATAATGGGGATTGTATGGACTGTCAAATCTTTTGTCAAAAAATTGTCTTATTAAAATCTGGGGCTTGTCCATTAGAGGCACTTCATACCAATATCTTCTGCCTTTTATGGTGGGCCTATCGGGATATTTCCTTAATTCTCCCCATTTTATGTATTCAATGGTGTGAATTCTATTCTTGCTTTCTAATTCTGGGATAGAGAGGGATGCCGTGAAAAGTTTAAACCGCAAGTCGGATTCTTGGACTATTACATGTTTTATCTCCTGTGGACTCTTAACAACGGGCTTCAAAAACTCCTCCTCGATGTAGCCTTCCCAGCCCGCTTTATTTCTGACGGCAATTAATCCTTCCTCTGGTTTGTGAACTCTTCCACAAATCTTGCACACAGGCCACTTTATTGGATTCTTGATTGGTTCCAAATAGAAGAACTCATTTGCTCCTGTTTTAATACCAAATCTTACATCTGCAATGTTCCCCAGCCTCACTAACTTATTCTTACCTTTATCCAGAATCACGTAGAATATCCTCGGCGCCCTGATTAATATTCCTCCCCACTTCATGCCCTCGTATTCTCCAGAAATGTTGTAAGTCCCCAGAAGGGGATTCCTCGTACCGATCTCAAAACCGCCCATCTTAGCTAACTCAACACTTCTAATGCTCCTGATCCTGATATCATCGTCCTCATAGCTGTAAACTTTCCCGCC
>LDZQ01001572.1_pt1 | contig 11944 bp, 14 predicted proteins | sample 615361 | NCBI WGS metagenome assembly LDZQ01 (sample SAMN03408297, study PRJNA278302) | terrestrial metagenome | isolation source: oil reservoir sample I2 | place: USA: Alaska, North Slope, Ivishak formation | collected 2013 | reverse complement strand
GGCGATAATATTTACGATCTCTATCATAGCAGTCACCTCCTAAAAGGTTCTTAGTTTAAAATTTAAAACACTAAATTAATATATAAACATTACCTCTAAAAGTGAAATTTCAAAGGAAACTCAAAGCTTTGGCATTTCCTTTATATGGACGTCCATCTGTGGGAATGGTATTTCGATGTCCTCTCTTCTGTAGGCTTCGTAGATACCCTTAGTTAGATCGCCCTTGACAGCCCAATAGTCTTCAGTCTTAGCCCAAGCACGAAGCTGCAGGTTTATTGATGAATCTCCCAAGCCAGTTATGACAACGGCCGGCTCTGGCTCTTTCAGAACTTTCGGGTGGTTTTTCATGAGGTCCATTGCCACTTTTATGGCCTTGTCGAGGTCAGTGCCGTATGCGACGCCAACGTTAACATCAACCCTGCGCGTTGGCATTCTGGTGTAGTTTGTTATAACATTCCCCCAGACTAATTTGTTCGGTATCGTTATGAGAACGTTGTCCGCTGTCAGTAGCTCGGTACTCATCACTCCAACGGCCTCCACCTTTCCCGTCTGACCCGCTATAGTTACAACGTCGCCCTTGTCAAAGGGTCTCAAGGCAGCGAGCCAAACTCCAGCCGCAAGATTTGTGAGAGTGTCCTGCATTCCAAAGCCGAGTATCAAGCCTATGACCGCGGAAAGTCCCAGTACTACGGAACCGACATTCACTCCAAGTGCCCTAACTGCCAGTAATATCACTACCACATAAAGGAGGGCGCTAAGAAACCTCGCAAGGAACTCAATGACTAAACCGGGAAGCTTTGTCTTTTGTAAGCCTCTTTTGAAGGAGGCCACGATTATTTTGGCGACTACAAAGCCCACTATCAGGACTATTACAGCGGTGATTATCTGCAAAGGAGTAATCTCGACGTAAGGTAGGGGCTTGTCTAAAATTACCATGCTTTCATCCTCCTTAGGTTTTGTCATATTATTAGTATATTCAACTTAAAAATCTTACCAAAAAATACTAAAATTTTTGATCAGATTTTTGAAGATATTAGCATTGGTTAACATTTTAGATATCTGAAAAGACGCTATGTAGTTGTCATTAACCTTTATAGCACTGAAGAGGACTGATTGCCATTATTAAAGGGAGATTACCTCATTTTTGGATGATTAGTTTTCAATCGTTCAAAAGTTTTGGATATTCGGCAAATCATATAATGTTAGGCGAACCGAAAAATTTATATAATCAAACCTATTTAGTTTCTAATAGAAATAACATATGAGGTGATGGAAAATGGTAGTTATTGGAGAAAAGTTCCCAGAGGTTGTGGTAAAGACTACCCATGGAGTGATAAAACTTCCAGACCACTTTGCCGAGCAGGGGAAGTGGTTCCTACTCTTCAGCCACCCTGCAGACTTCACTCCAGTTTGTACGACAGAGTTCTATGCTCTTCAGAAGAGGATAGATAAGTTCAGAGAGCTTGGTGTTGAGCCAATTGGACTGAGCGTTGACCAAGTCTTCAGCCACCTTAAGTGGATTGAATGGATAAAGGAGAAACTTGGCGAAGAGATAACTTTCCCCGTTATAGCTGACGACCGCGGTGAGCTCGCCGACAAGCTTGGCATGATTCCAAGTGGTGCAACAATAACCGCCAGAGCCGTTTTTGTAGTTGATGATAAGGGTGTCATAAGGGCAATAGTTTACTATCCAGCGGAGGTCGGCAGAGACTGGGATGAGATACTTAGGCTCGTTAAGGCCCTCAAGATCAGCACAGAGAAAGGAGTAGCTTTACCCCACAAGTGGCCTAACAACGAACTCATAGGTGACCGTGTTATAGTTCCACCTGCTGCCACCGTCGATGAAATCAAGGAACGCGAAGAGGCCAAAGCAAAAGGAGAAATCGAGTGCTACGATTGGTGGTTCTGCCACAAGAAGCTCGAGTGAGCTTTTCTCTTTTCTTCCCCTTTATTGACTCTCTATGTAGAGGCCGAATGGGACCTTGGTATCGCATCCTCCAACGTGGTAAGTATAAGTGCTAACGCCAAGATAAACATCTTCTGGAGCATTTTGCCCGGGAGATACTTCTGCCCCATAATTCATAATACCCCAAAAACCACGAAGGGGCTTGACGAAGCGTAATCGATCCCAATGCTCAATCCCGCGGCCCATGGAGGAACTGTGCCCCCACTCATGGCAACCGCAAGTGCCCCTATTGGAACCCCGATTCCAAAATTCGTGAAGCATGAACCCAAAGTATTTGAGACCAGTATGCCAAGGGGCTCTGAGTCTCCGGGGTTAAGGGTAGTTGCATACCTCATGTCGAGCCCATGATACGTCCAGTACATAATAGAGGAGTCAGACAACTCATATTTGCTTCCCCCAATAATTTCTTTTCCACTTGTTTCGACGTCACTGATTCCCTCTCGAATCCTTTCTTTCTCAGTTGGTACGCAATTATTAAGGCTGGCAGTACAATAGTACTCTTTTTCGTGTAGGTGAATAGGCTTGGCTTTGATGTATATGTAGCCTTTTTCATTTGGGCGCAATAGCAAACCCCAAGCAAACTCATACTTGTTTTGTAGAGTGTAAAACTCGTTTCCATAGATGTCTAAAGTTGGAGTTTCTGTTCCCGAGATCTTGAAACCGTAAGCTATGGTAACCCCAAACCTAGTGGTGTACGTCGATGTAGTGTCAATCCATGCATTAACTGTTCCTGAATAAGAGCCTTTATTATCCACGATTAGGACGGGTACTTCGAGGTAGTTTAAAGGCCTCCAAGAAAGATTCCAATCAATTTTCCAATAATAAAATTGTCTATTGGATCCCAAAGGAGTTAAAGTACTACCTTGGGTGGTTGAGTTGCCAACTTCTGTGCCCTCTGAGGGAAGAAGCGGAGACGGCGGAAGTCTATGGATATCTATCTTTACAACCCTTTTGAAACCCTTTAATAGGTCAGCGCTGCTGCAACCGATGGTGGCAAATCCCCTATAAACCTTTCCGTTTTCATAGTCCAGAACCCAAACGGAAATCGCCAGCGAGGAAGTGGTGCCTTCGGGATACTCCTTTTTCCAGACTTCGAGGACGTATTGGAGATTTTCATCAGAGAGCGGGATTTTGACGGTGTTCCCGGAATCCCAGAACTTTAGAAGGCTCGGCTTTCTTAGACTTCCATAAAAAATAGTGCGATAGACTTCTGGCGTGGGTACCAGGGCCTCTATCTGAACCTGCACCTCAACGTTCTTTGATACCTTCGTGAGAGGTCTGCCGGTTTCATCAACCAACACAAGCCGAACCGCCGGAGACTGAGAAGTAACTGTATATATTTGTATAAATCCAATAAGTAGAAATATTACAAAGAATGCTAAAATAATCTTCTTTGACATCATAGTAGTCACCATTTAATTTTTGTGTATTAAACTACTTAAAGTCTTTTTGAAAGTGGTAAGGGAGCGCCACTATATTGTTCATTTTTTGTGATTTAGCTTCACCGAAGAAAATTATATAAACCTAATTCACAAACCTTATTATGACGAAAGTCGAACTTTATAGGAAGGGATGGGACATGGTTGAGTTCAAAGAAGAGGTCTCTATTGTTTTGGGTGGTGCGGCTGGTCAGGGAGTTCAGACCGTCGAAGAAATCCTCACAAGGGTCTTGAAGCTCTCTGGCTACAACGTCTATGCAACAAAAGAGTACATGTCAAGGGTTAGGGGAGGTATAAACACCACCGAAATCAGAGTTTCATCAAAAAAAGTGAGGGCATTTGTAAAGAGAATTGATATTTTAATACCGTTTCAGCGTGGAGTTCTCCCCTGGGTGGAAAAGAGGCTTACAGAGAACACTGTTGTCCTAGGTGAGAGGGAAAACGTTGAAGAAGAATACCTGAGCAAAATAAAATTCGTCGAGGTTCCCTTAAATGACCTGGCAAAAGAAGTCGGCAGTTCATTGTATCTTAATACGATAGCTGCTGGCATAGTCGTTGGACTCTTCCACGGGGACTTTGAAGTGCTCGCAGAATACCTCAGAAAAAGATTCGGAAGCAAAGGTGAGGGGGTTGTAGCTAAGAACATTGAGGCGGCTAAAAAAGGTTACGAACTTGGAGTAAAACTATGCGAAGAAGGTACGATTGGAATTGAAGTTAGAAAGAATGAAAGCGTTAAGAACGAAATCCTTCTAAGTGGAACTGAAGCCGTAGCTTTGGGTGCAGTTGCGGGAGGAATGAACTTCCTGAGCTTTTATCCAATGAGTCCCTCCACTGGTGTTGCAGTCTTCTCTGCCCAGCATGCAGAGGACTTTGAAATAGTGGTGGAGCAAGTAGAAGATGAGATAGCTGCGATAAACATGGCCTTAGGAGCTTGGTTTGCGGGTGCAAGGGGGATGGTAACTACCTCAGGCGGTGGATTTGCCCTAATGACCGAGGCCATAAGTTTAGCTGGAATGGCTGAGAACCCAATCGTAGTGCACTTAGCTCAAAGACCTGGACCCGCGACTGGATTGCCCACTAGAACAATGCAGGGAGACCTAAATCTAGCTCTCTACGCTGGACATGGTGAATTCCCCCGCATAATATTGGCTCCGGGAAGCATTGAGGAGGCTTTCTACCTCACGGCCGAGGCCTTTAACTTAGCCGACAAGTATCAAGTCCCAGTTATAATTCTCACGGACCAGTATTTTGTCGACACCTATTATAACATTCCAGAGATCGATCTCGACAAAATTAAGGTGGAAAAGCACATTATCGAAATGGAAAATGATTACAAGAGGTACAAGCTGACCGATGATGGCATTTCACCGAGAGGTATACCTGGGTATGGAGAAGGCGTGATAATAGCCAACGGAAACGAGCACGATGAATATGGTGACATCACGGAAGATGAAGAGCTTTCGAAACTGATGCAGGAGAAGAGAGCAATAAAGAAACTCGAGACGATAAGGAAAAACGCCATGATGCCAGAGCTCATTGGAAGGGACGATGCAAAATACATGATTATTGCATGGGGTTCAACTTATCATGTAATAAGAGAGGCCTTTGAAATCCTCAATAGGGACGATGTTGCATTCCTGCACTTTAAGTGGCTTTATCCTCTGCCCGAGGGGGTCAAAGAGCTGTTGAAAGGTAAGATACTAATATGTATAGAGCAAAACGTCACCGGACAGTTCGCGGAGCTTTTGAGGAAAGAATTGGGAGTAGATGTCCATCATAAGGTTTTGAAATATGATGGCAGACCTTTCTCGGTTGAAGAGGTTCTTGAAGCTCTTAAGGGGGTGTTAGAATGATTTCCCCAATGCTTTTTGAACCGAATAGGCCCGGAAGTAGAGATGTAGCCTGGTGCCCAGGATGTGGGAACTTTGGTATTAGGAACATTCTAAAGTCCGCCTTTGCAGAACTCAACTTGAAACCCCAAGATATAGTGATAATAAGCGGAATTGGTCAGGCTGCAAAAATGCCCCACTACTTAAACGTTAACGGCTATCACACACTCCATGGGAGAGCTATTCCAATAGCTACTGCCGTAAAAGCGGCAAATCCAAACCTAACGGTAATTGCCGAGGGTGGAGATGGAGACATGTATGCCGAAGGTGGCAATCATCTACTTCATGCCATAAGAAGGAATCCAAACATAACTGTCCTCATCCATGACAACCAGATTTATGGGTTGACGAAGGGCCAAGCTTCCCCAACTACTATTGTAGGAATGAAAACTCCTACCCAACCTTGGGGAGTTTTTGAGGAGCCTTTGAATCCAATAGCTCTGGCAATAGCTTTAGATGCGTCTTTTGTGGCAAGGACTTTCATGGGATACTTCAAGGAGAGCGTGGAGATCATAAAGAAAGCCATTCAGCATAAAGGACTGGCCATAGTTGATATCTTCCACCCATGTGTGAGTTTCAACAAAGTAAACACTTACGAGTGGTACAGGGAGCATACTTACTGGATGAAGGATCACGATCCCTACGACAGGGAAGAGGCTTTTAAGAGGGCAATAGAAAGCGATCCTCTTCCGTTAGGAATATTCTACATCCACGAAAAGCCAGTTTTTGAGGAAGAGGTTGCAGCTTATAAAAAGGACAAGACACCACTGTGGCAGAGAGAGCCAAGACTTGAAGAGATTAGGAAAATTCTAGGAGCCAAAAGAGCTTTTTAATTTTATAATTTTTCGGGGTGAGGAATTTGAAAGTTGGTGAAGAGGCTCCTGACTTTGTGTTGAAGGATCAAGAAGGAAAAGAGTTTAGGCTTTCGGACTTTAGAGGAAAGAAAGTTTTGCTGTCTTTCCATCCACTGGCATGGACAAGCGTTTGCGAAAAACAAATGAAAGCTCTTGAAGAGAACTACGAACGTTTTGAGGCCCTTAACGTAGTTCCAGTCGGCATAAGCGTTGATCCCGTACCGACCAAAAAGGCCTGGGCAGAACACATAGGGCTTAAGAAGCTCAGAATTCTGAGCGATTTCTGGCCTCATGGTGAGGTCGCAAGGCTTTACGGGCTCTTCCGCGAAAAGGAGGGCTTTTCAGAGAGAGCAAATGTTCTCATAGACGAGGAAGGAAAAGTGGCCTTTTTCAAGGTTTACCCAATAAGGGAGCTCCCAGACTTGGAAGAAATTTTTGAGTTCCTGAAAGGCTAATGCCCTTTATTTTTTAGAGCAAAAAGCGTTGGTTACTCCCCATTTTAGAATTCCCAATTTTGTCCACAACTTTTAGTTAGGAAAACTTTATTTAAGTCTTCGCACCAAATAATTTCGGTGATAGAAATGCCGATGATTAGAGTTGAAAAAATCCTTGAGGAGCCAGAACTTTATATATTGAGAATTGATGACGATCAGATAAAATACTTTGAAGCTACTTGGGACATACCAGAAGGCATAACTTACAACGCCTACCTCATGAAAACAGGGGACGCAGTTATTCTTTTTGATGCTTGGAAAACCGATTACACAGAACAATTTCTTGAAACTCTCTCCAAGATAGTTGATCCGAAAGATATAACCCACATAATAGTTCACCACACTGAACCAGACCACAGCGGAGCTTTGCCGAAGGTGCTTGAGGCCAATGGTTACAAAGCTCTTGTAATTGGTACTAGCTTCGCCAAGCGCTTCATGGAGGGCTTTTACGGAGAGAAAATTGTCGAAAACTTCCATGCAATAACAGATGGTGAAGAACTTCAAATCGGAGGAAGGACCTTCCGCTTCATCACGGTGCCATGGCTGCACTGGCCGGATACAATGATAACCTATGTGGTAGAGGACAAGCTGATATTCTCTTGCGATGCAGGAGGAGGCTATGGAATTCCAGAAACGATCGACGACAGCGATGAGAAAGTCGTCGAGGAGTATCTCCCCCACGTGACTAAGTACATAGTAACCGTCATCGGCCACTACCACAAGTATATAGTCGAGAATATCAAGAAGCTCAAGGGGCTAGGAATAATTGAGGAGGCAAAGATGATACTTCCCGGACACGGCCTTATCTGGAGAAAAGATCCGTTGAGAATTTTCAAACACTACGAAGACGTTGGAGCTGGAAAGGCTAAGAAAGGCAAGATCCTTGTTATCTACGACTCAATGTATGGTTTCGTTGAGAGGAGAATGAAGATCGTCATAGATGAGCTCAAGAAACACGGCTACAACCCGGTGGTTTATAGATTCACTGATAAGGAAGCACCGGCCGTTAGCGATATATTGGGTGAAGTTCCAGACAGCGAGGGAATAGTCATTGGGGTCTCAACCTACGAGGCTGGCATACACCCCAGGATAAGATACACCCTTTATGAGATGTTAGACAAAGCCAACTACGAAAAGCCCATCCTCGTCGTCGGCGCCTTTGGATGGGCCGGTGTTGCCGGCAAGGAGATTGAACATTTGATAACACGCAGTAAGTTCGACCACGTCGATACCGTCGAGAGCCGCGGTATGCCGAGAACTGAGGATGAAGAGAGGATCAAAGAGGCCGTGAGAAACCTTATTGCCCGACTTTCTTGAATTTTTCTTTTAAAAGGCTTAAACATCAGAGTGGTTATGGATGGCAATAGGCCTGTTGGTATTGAACCTGTGAAATGTTTACTGGGACTAGAAGCAAAGGAATTAGAGAACTAGTAAAAAGACTTTAACTAAGGCGTTCTTTCGTATTTATTTTTATTTTTGGTGATTTCGGTTTAAAGATGGAATTCAAAACGGCAAACCTTAAATATACCCATGAGAACTCCTAAATAGGTGTTTATTTATGGAGGAAAATATTGTTATAAGACTGGAAACCCTCTCTGAAAAGGAGATTCTAGGTTATGCAATAGCATCTGAAGAAGATGCTAAGAATTTCTATCTTAAACTTGGGGAGGGAAAAGGAGAACTTATAGAGAACTTCTTTAAAGAACTCGCAAAGGCGGAAGAATCCCATAAGACGCTTTTACTTAATTTGCATAAAAAACTCTTTGGGGATATAAACTACATCACTCCTAAGGAGATTCCTTTCTTTGAGAGTACTGTTAACGTGGTAACAGTGGGATCGATGATCGAAGCTATGGAAACTGCATTACTAAATGAAAAGGTGGCCGAAAGAGTCTACAATCTCCTTGCTAAAAGATTGCCAGAGCACAAGGCCCTTTTTGAGTTCTTGGCCACTCAAGAAAGAGCCCACTACAACTCAATTAAAGTGCATAAGGAATATTTCGAGGATATTACAAGAGGAAAGCCCGAGTATGTTGATGTGCCGGTGCATGTGCTCTTCAACCAAGTGGAGATTTACTATAAGCCAAGAGTTCTGTAAAGGAGAGGCTTATGAGAATTGTTATAATTGGCAACGGGTCAGGGGGAGTCGAATTAGCCAATCAGACTTCTTCAGAACATGAGGTAACGATAGTTGAACTTGAGAATGTTCTGTATTACAGCAAACCCATGTTAAGTCATTACATAGCAGGGTTTATTGACAAGAAAAAGCTCTTTCCTTATTCTTTTGACTGGTATGAAAAGAAGGGAATAACCCTGAATCTGGGAGTAAAAGCTGAGGTAATAGACAGGGCTAGGAAAAAGTTGATAACAAGCGACGGCGAGATCCCTTATGATATCTTAGTCATAGCTACTGGTGCTAGGCCAAGAGAGCCTATTTTTGAGGGTAAAGAGTTTGTGCAAACCCTTAGGACGCTTCAAGACGCTGAAAAAATTAAAGAACAAATAGAAAAATACGAAGATGCCTTAATACTAGGAGGGGGATTCATAGGTCTTGAACTTGCGGGGAATCTTGCGAAAGCTGGTTATAAAGTGAAGGTTGTTCACAGAGGAGACACTCTTCTTGGGCTTGATGAAGAGCTGACAAAGGTCATAATGGAGAAGCTCAGAAACAATGGAGTGGAATTCTATCTCAACGCAAATGTTTTAAAAGCAGATGAAAACGGTGTTTTTACGGATAAGGGACATGTAAATGGCAAAGTCAAGATATGTGCCTTTGGGATCATACCAAACAAGGAAATAGCAATTAAGAGTGGCATTCATGCTGGAAGAGGCATACTGGTTGATGATCATTTTAGAACTTCGGCCGAAGATGTGTATGCCATTGGAGATTGCGCCGAATACAGTGGGGTGATCTGCGGTACTGCAAAAGCTGCTATGGAACATGCTAGAGTTCTTGCTAATATTTTGAGAGGTAAAGAAGATAGATACGACTTTGAATTCCGCTCAACGGTTTTTAAATTTGGCGATTTTCCAATTGCACTTATAGGAAAAACAAAGGGCGAAGGGAGATGGCTTGATGAAAACACAAAGGTTTTTCTTGAAGGGGAGAAAGTCGTTGGAGCCGTTGTCATTGAAGACATAAGAAAAGCAACAACGCTGGAAAGAAAAGTAAAGGCAAGGGTTAGTGTAAATGAACTATAGCGTTCTTATTTCTCTTTTATAAATATCGAAGAGAAAGCCTTTTATATTTTGATTTCGAAATTAATAATGCTATTCCGGGGTGATAGATATGGTGGTTGAAAGGAAAATGACAAAGAAGTTTCTTGAAGAGGCGTATGCGGGAGAAAGCATGGCACACATGAGATACCTGATTTTTGCAGATGTTGCTGAAAAAGAGGGGTTCCCCAATATAGCAAAGCTCTTCAGAGCAATAGCTTTTGCTGAGCTTGTACATGCTAGAAACCACTATCAAGCACTTGGCAATGTTAAAGATACCCCAAGCAATCTTCAAGTAGCAATAGATGGTGAGACTTTTGAAGTGGAAGAGATGTATCCAGCTTACAAAGCTGTTGCAGAACTTCAAAATGAGAAAGAGGCTGTTAGGAGCACACATTATGCCCTAGAAGCTGAAAAAATCCATGCAGAGCTTTACAAGAAGGCAAAAGAACTTGCTGAACAGAAAAAGGATATAGAAATTAAAAAGGTCTACATATGCCCAGTTTGTGGTTACACAGCAGTTGATGAAGCCCCAGAGTATTGCCCAGTTTGTGGTGCTCCAAAAGAAAAGTTCGTAGTATTCGAGTAGTCCTTTCATTTTTTGCTCTATTTGGTTTGGAGCACAAACTTTATAAGGTTGGTTTGATAATATTAGGGTGGTGGAAACATGGCAAAGTGGAAATGTATGGTTTGTGGATACATCTATGATGAGGAAGCTGGAGATCCCGAGAGTGGAGTTGCTCCAGGAACGAGGTTTGAGGAGATCCCGGATGACTGGGTATGCCCGCTCTGCGGTGCGCCAAAGGACATGTTTGAGAAAATAGAAGATTGAGGTGGTCGAGATGATTGGTGAAACCATAAGGAGTGGGGACTGGAAAGGAGAAAAACACGTCCCCGTTATAGAGTACGAAAAAGAAGGAGACCTAGTTAAGGTTAAGGTTCAAGTGGGCAAAGAAATCCCACATCCAAACACCACAGAGCATCACATCAAATACATAGAGCTTTACTTCTTACCGGAAGGGGAGAACTTTGTTTATCAGATCGGACGGGCAGATTTCACAGCCCATGGAGAGTCCACGAAGGGCCCTAACATGAGTGATATATACACAGAGCCCGTGGCCTACTTTGTATTTAAGACCGCCAAGAAGGGCAAGCTTTATGCCTTAAGCTACTGCAACATTCACGGCCTCTGGGAGAATGAGGTTCAGCTCGAGTGATTCTTTCATAATTTTCTTTTCTGTGCTTATACCCAGTAATTTTTTCTACTGGAAGTTTAATGGGGTGGAGATTTTGAAGAGCATAAAGAAAAGAAGTTTTTCTTGGAAATGATTTTCAGTATACCTCAAAATCTGTAAAAATTTGCCGGAAGGTTTATTTACTTTGCTTCCTAATTATTAAGGTAAAAACTTGGATGATGGAAGCATGGTAAGTGTTTATCAAATTCTTATGAGCATATGTGGATTGTTAACCTTTATGGGGATTTTCCTTACTTGGAACATCTCAAGAAAGATTGAGAGCTTCTTTTTAGGGTATAGAAAGCTCTCTTGGTGTATCCTTTTTGGGGGTATATTGACTTCACTCGGTTTTATCGCAACAATGTTTGAAGTTCATCAGGCGATTATAAGTTTTGCAATCCTCTTGGGGCCTGTTTTAATAGCTTACTCCCTTTCGGAAAGCGGACTTGTTAAGGCAACATGGACAATGCTTTTACAGGTTGGGGTTGTAGCTGGAAGTGCAATTTTTGTAAGGAATAGCTTCTACACCGTTGAGTTGGCTTCTTCAGTGGCTATTGTGCTTCTTATTAATGCTATATCGGGCTACGTTAGAACCCCTGAAAGGTATAAGAGACTTGCAGAGATATCATCTTGGACTTTTGTGGGATTTATCTGGCTTAATCTTTTTGTTGGAGAAATCGCTCCGGTAATGTATCTCTTTTCTATGACCCTGTGGATTTACACTCTCGTGAGACTCCATTACCTGGCAGTGGAGAGACTTGGTAATTTTAACAAAGAGTTTTTATATTCACATTAGTAGTTTGTAATTGAAACCTTTATTTAATGGAAAGATTTTAGTATGAGGGAGCCCT
>LDZQ01000039.1_pt1 | contig 11944 bp, 10 predicted proteins | sample 615361 | NCBI WGS metagenome assembly LDZQ01 (sample SAMN03408297, study PRJNA278302) | terrestrial metagenome | isolation source: oil reservoir sample I2 | place: USA: Alaska, North Slope, Ivishak formation | collected 2013 | reverse complement strand
CCATTACGAAATTTTAAAAGGGTTGACCGATTATATTCGGCCGGAAGATGATCCCTTTGTGGAACATTATCAAACCCCGCCTATACTCGAAATACTCTATGAGGAAGACCCCGATTTCAAAAAATCAATGGACAAGTTCATCGAAGCTATAGGTGAAAACAGGGCGTTGATCGGGCGCGAGGCGGCTCGCAGATATGGCGGCATGTACGGCCCTACATGTGTTGTTGATTTTGCGATGTCCGTAGGTTCTGTGCCTAATCTTGTGAATAAAATTTTACTCGGATTAGATATTCCGGACAAAGACAAAAAGACAATCCTTGCTTGCAAATCCTGGGGCATGAATACATCCTATGGCTTTGGTGCTGCCTTTCGAGCTGCCATTGAGGCAGGGAAATCGGCTGCCGAGGCGGAAGATGCAGAGGTAAAACAGTTCCAGTTCATATATAAGGAACCTGTGGAAGCTCAGGCGAGGCTCATGGAGACTCATAACCTTGGCGGACACGGTCCTCACAGTTCCTTCGATGTGAGAAAGTATATGGCACAATATAAAGAAAGAATGCGTCCTTACGTTGTGGCTGCCTTGAAGGCCGGCGTGCATCCGGCCAACATAACGGCTGTTCCGGCTTATTGTGTCGGCGATGTGGGACATCACATTTCACAATCGGCGTACAATATGTTTAAAAATGACATGGTCTTTGGGATATACGATGCTGTAATGCAGGTCTTCGAAAACACCCTTAAGAAGGGTTTGAAAGAAGGGGCTTTCAAAAGCGAGTGGGACGTTTTAGCAGTCGCTACTGGGGCCCCGGCATGCGCCGTGGCTTATATCCTATGGCTTGACAGCTTCACTGTTCCTATGGTGATTGACCTTCTTACAAAGCGGTTCTATAACTATTGTGCTATGAACCCGAAGAGAGGGGAGGCCGACGAACTTCACAACGTGGATTTCATGGACGTTATATTGAGAGGGGAAGAAATTCTGGATATCAGTCCCCTTGGAGCAGGTGGTAAAATTAAGGGAGTTGAGGTAGACCTATCGCCAATTGACAAACACGAAATAGTGAGCAATCCTCAAAGGTACACCTACCCTGCCTGCGCTATAACTCAGAGGTTTGCTGCTTTAATGGCGCTGGCAGATTTTCCGTGCTACTTGACACCCGAATGTACTACCGCCACTTTGATGACTAACATCGTGGCCAAGAATCCCGGTATGCCCGGTGCTCCTGTTAGAGCCTGCAAGGGATGTGCCGTGACGAAGCTCATCAAGAGAAACGTCCCGTACGTCAAAGGCGAAGGGGCAGGCCCCTGCGGATACTGTGAATGGTATAGAGCTGTTTAGTTATGGTCTTGTAACATGGGGGGTTCGGAGAAATTCCGGCCCCCCTTAATATGCAAAGGGGGTAAATGTCTTGAAAAAAATCCTGCTTCAATTGGATTGCGATTCTTTGCCCAGCGTTTTCGATGCCGTAACAGCTTATGACGCCGGAGCTGATATCGTCCTGCAATATGGAAATATAACGAAAGAAAACGTCAGGGATTTAGTTTATGGAGTTATGTTTACCCGCGGAGGAGACAATTTGAAATTCAGCGCCATTTTTATAGGCGGTTCCAAGGTAATTGAGGCTGCCGAAATACTTGAAATAGTAAAAAGTACATTTTTCGGCAATGTGAGGAATTCAGTCATGTTCGATCCCAGTGGTTGCAATACCACAGCTGCTGCTGCAGTTGCAAAGATGACCAAAGAATGCGACGTAAAGGGACAAAAGGTAGTTGTTTTGGCGGGTACCGGTCCCGTAGGACAACGGGCTGCAGCGATGTTTGCCATGGAAGGAGCAAAGGTCTTTGTTACATCCAGAAAGCTGGAAAAGGCAAAAAGGTCTGCGGAAGAGATAAAGGCTATGTTTGGTTTGGAAGCAAATGCATGTGCCGCCTTCGACGATGAAAGCACGAAAGAAGCCCTTGATGGTGCTGTAGCCGCTCTTTGCACCGGAGCGCCCGGAGTTACTTTAATCGGGGAGGAGTTGTGGAAGGGCCATCCTACTTTGCGAGTCCTTGGGGATGTCAATGCTGTGCCGCCCCTTGGCGTGGAGGGGATGAAATCTTCTTTCAACGGAGAGGTGGTAGAGGGGAAGGTATTGTTTGGTTCCATGGGAATCGGCGGACTCAAGATGAGAGTGCACAGGGCATGCGTTGCAAAACTTTTCGAGAAAAACGACATCGTCTATGACGCAAAATCGATATTAGAGATGGCCAAGGAGCTTTCCTAATTGAGGGTCTTACTCGTAGGAGTGAGCACAAGGGCTATAGCGCAGTCCGCATTAAAGGCGGGCCTAAATATCGTTGCTGTCGACTATTTCGGAGATCTTGATCAAAGTCTCATAATTCCCAGTTTGGCAGTAGGAAGGGATTTTGGTCTTCCTTTTAGCGAGGAATCGATCGTTAAAGTTTGTTCCTTGATCGAATATGATGCCGTTATTTATACCGGGGGAGCAGATATCAAGCCCTCTCTTATACGTTTTATTTCGAAAGACAAGTTATTGTTGGGCAACGATTCCGATGTTTTGCGCGACATCAGAGATCCTGTAACATTGCGCGACGCCTGTCGCACAATGAGGATTAATTTCCCAACGACCTTGCTGCCCGATGAAACGAGCAATATGGATCTTAATGAAGGTTGGTTGGTGAAACCGGTGTATGGTGGAAGCGGTTTTGGTATCCGTTTTTATGAGGGGGAGGAGCTAGGAGAAGGATTTTACATTCAAAAGTTCGTGTCAGGTCTTCCAGCCTCAGCGTCTTTCTTGTCTAACGGAAAGGGCTGTCAGCTTCTAGGCATGACACGACAGCTCATAGGTGATGAATTGCTTGGGGGTTCGGGCTTTAAGTGGTGCGGCAACGTGTTTCCCCTTTCGCCTGATTTTGCTGGTCTGGCAGATGTGATATCACAATGGGGAGAGAAAGTGGTGGGTCATTTTGGCCTGAAAGGCCTGTTCGGTATAGATTTTATATTAGGCGGAGACGAAAGGCCCTGTTTAGTGGAGATCAATCCTCGATACACGGCTTCTATGGAGCTGATTGAACCCTATATCAACATGTCCTTACTCGCCCTCCACACATTGGCTTGCGAGGGCAAGCTGGAAGAGGTATCCTTGGTCAATACGTCAGAATTCGTCTCTAAAGGCATAGTTTATGCCAAAGCAGATTCAGTGACCCCCGATACATCCAGTTGGCTTGGGATGCATGCCGACATTCCATTTCCAGGCGAGAGCATTCCCAAGGGTTCTCCTGTATGTAGCGTATTTGGTAAAGGTATAAGCGAAGGAGGCTGTCTTTTCCATCTATATGAAAGAGCAAATGAGGTATATCGAGAGTTAAGAAGCGACGATTGTCATGAAAGGCGGAAAGATTGACGTGCAAGTTTGTACTTTGATATCCGGACGGACGCTGGAGCAGGCCAAGGGCATGCATGGCGGTAAAAATAATGACGGCTATAAAAAAGCAGTCGAAAAGGCCTTTTTATCGCCCCTGCTTCTGGAAAAACTTGGTTTAAGTGAGGGAGAGGAGATTTTATTGACGACTCCCTATGGAAGTGTGCGGGTAAAGACGTGCGCAGACATGGGATTGCCTGAAGACGTGGTTTTCATGCCCATGGGCCCAATGGTCAACCTTCTGGTAGGACCCGAGACTGAGGGGACAGGTATGCCATCCTTTAAGGGCTTAAAAGTGGAGGTCGACAAGGCGCGATGAAAATCGAGAAGAACGTCATATGTACCTTTTGCGGTTGCCTGTGTGACGATATAACCCTAACTATTGAGAATAACAACATAACCAAGGTCGAGAAGGCATGTGCCAACGGAAGAGGTTTGTTCGAAGGTTACGATCCTCAATTCCGTGCGCCCCGAGTCAACGGTAAGGAGGTTGCCTTTCCAGAGGCAATAAAAGAAGCCTCGAATATTCTCTCCTCTGCTAGGTATCCGTTAATATACGGTTTATCTTCCACATCGGTCGAAGCGCAACGCATCTCGGTGCAGCTCGCAGAAACTATCGGTGCTTCAATAGATTCTACTTCTTCTGTATGTCATGGGCCCACGGGTCTGGCCATGCAGTCCGTTGGAGAGCCGACCTGCACCTTGGGGGAGATAAAAAATAGGGCAGATCTGCTCGTATTTTGGGGTTGCAACCCCCTTGTATCTCATAGCAGACACTTCGCCAGGTATTCAGCCATGCCCAAGGGGCGTTTCATCTCAGAAGGGAGGAAAGACCGCAAAGTCGTAGTCGTTGATGTCCGTCGTTCAGAGACGGCCAAGTCGGCAGACATATTTATACAAATAAGGCAAGGATATGACTACGAGGTTCTTTTAGCGATAAAGGCCCTTTTAAAAGGGAAGGTTTTAAGCGCAACCGAGGTTGGAGGGGTTCCGACAGAACTATTACAACAATTTGTTCATACGATGAAGTCATGTCGTTATGGTGTCATCTTTTTCGGAATGGGTTTGACCATGACGAAAGGTAGGGATTTAAACGTTCGCGAGGTCTTTTCTCTGGTCAGGGAGTTGAATAATTATACGAGATTTTCTGCTATGCCGATGCGAGGTCACGGCAACGTGACCGGAGCGGATCAGGTTATGTCCTGGCTATGCGGGTATCCTTTTGCCATCAACTTTTCCAAGGGGTATCCTAGATACGGCCCAGGCGAGTTTACCGCTGTCGATTTATTGTCCGGCAGAGAGGCAGACGCTTTGCTGGTCATAGCATCAGATCCGGTTGCACACTTTCCTGCTGAGGCGGTAAGGCATATCGAGAATATTCCATCCATAGTGATAGATCCCGTGGAGAGCTTGACCGCGAAAATCGCTACTGTTTATTTCCCAACCGCTATGTATGGAGTAGACTGTGAAGGCACTGCCTATAGAATGGACAGTGTACCCTTGCGATTAAAAGCTCCTTTGGAACGGCAGAGAAAGAGTGATGAAGAGGTTTTGGAAGCTATCTTTGAGGGCGTGAAAGAATGTTAGTGATAAAAAACGGTCGGGTATATGACCCGATAAACGGTGTAAAGGGAGAAATTAGGGACATTTACATTGAGGGCGGCAAGATTGTGGGAAAGCCCGAGCACATCCCTAAAGATACGATATCAATAGATGCAGATGGCATGATTGTGATGCCGGGTGGTATTGATATGCATGCTCATATTGCAGGGTCCAAAGTGAATATGGGCAGAAAGCTCTGCCCTGAAGATCATTACGAGCATTTTAGGATTGCCGAAAGGGGATTAAGGTCCGGCGTCGGTTCCAGAGTGCCTACGACTTTCATGACTGCCTACAGATACGTCGAGATGGGGTACACCACGGTCGTAGAAGCTGCATCTGCCCCTCTGGTAACACGTCATACACACGAAGAATTAAGAGACATGCCTTCTATGGATAAAGCAATATTAATTACCATGGGTAATAACGAAATTTTGATGGATAGGATTTCGCAGGGCAAAATCGACGAAGCAAGGGATATCGTGGCCTGGCTGCTGAAATCAACTGGAGGTTATGGCGTTAAAGTAGTAAATCCAGGCGGAGTGGAAAACTGGAAGTGGGGAGGTAATGTAGAAAGTTGGGATGACGAAGTACGACATTTTGACATTTCATCGAGAAAATTGATAAATACTCTAGTCACTATAGTTGATGAGCTCAAACTTCCCCATTCGGTGCATCTACACGGAATTAACTTGGGGTTGCCCGGAAACGCAGATACGACAGCGGAGATCATAAAAGATATCCCTGGCAGACTTCACCTCTGTCACCTGCAGTTTATGAGCTATGGAAGGAACAAAAAAGGTGGGCTTCGTAGTGGCGCCTCGGCTGTTGCCGAAGTTTTAAATGGGCATCCCAACGTGACAATGGACGTCGGGCAAATCGTTTTCGGCAATGCCGTCACTATGACGTCCGATGGGCCTCTTGAGTATAGAATACAAAAAATGACGGGCCATAAGTGGTGTAATGATGATGTGGAGTGTGAGACCGGTGGTGGAGTAGTTCCTTTGGAATATAAAATTAAATCGGTCTCGTCGGCAGTTCAATGGATTACTGGTTTGGAGCTTTTTTTACTGACTAAAGATCCGTGGCAGTTGGCTCTCACGACAGATCATCCCAATGCAGGACCTTTCTTCTGTTATCCTCAGGTTGTAAGGCTTTTGATGGATAAAGATTACAGGGATCACTTTATAAGCTTATTGCCTCCGAAGGCCTTCAGGGGGTCGGTCTTGAGGGAATTGAATCGAGAGTATACTCTTTATGAAATAGCGATAATAACGAGAGCTGCTCCAGCAAAGATATTAGGCTTGCCGGAAAAGGGACATCTGGGCATTGGAGCCGATGGAGACGTGGCGGTATATGATCCTAATCAGTTCGGAAAAAGAAAGTGTCTCTGCAGCTTTAAACCTTGTCGCCGAGCTCTTGATTTTCCGTCATGGGTTATAAAGGGTGGAGAAATAGTCGTGAGGGATGGTGCGATTTTAAGGGATATCCCCGGGGTGGTATATAGGGTGAATCCTTCTTATGACGGGCTAATCGTAGATAAAATAAGAGAAGATTTTGAGAGATACTATACCCTTTCTTTTGATAATTATCCCGTCCAGGAAGAGTACTTAAAAGACACTAAAGGGGTGGCCTGCCAGTGAACTTACAGGAACAGAGACACGTTGCCTTTATCCTTTTAGGAGCCAACTTAGGCGACAGACAAAGCAATATTTTACAGGCGCTTCAATATATCCAGGTAAGAGCGAAAGTAGAAAGGGTATCTTCTTTCTACGAAACGGAGCCGTTAGACGGAAGTGACCAGCCGAAGTACCTGAACATGGCTTGTCAAATTATCACCGACGATTCGCCCAAAGACCTGTTGGCTTTTTTGAAGTGGATAGAGAGGAGGATGGGACGCACCTTTGCTGAGAGAAATGCTCCCAGACCCATAGATATAGATCTTTTATTTTACGATGATCTCATAATAAAGGAAAGTGATATATGGATACCTCATCCTAGAATGCAGGAAAGAGCTTTTACTCTAATTCCCTTGGCGGAAATAGCTCCAGACTACGTTCACCCCCTTACAAACGAGACGATAAAAGATATGTCTCAAAAAATAGATGCTTCAACTGTGAAAAAGGTAGACAGAAGCCTTAAATTCAAACTGGAAAGCGATATACAGGGTGGTCGACCCTCTATCAATGTCGGCCTGTCCAGGGTGGGCATTACAAATTTGAATAGGGTAATAAGGTTGGGGGTTAAGGGTAAGGCGGAGCTTTTTTACGCCACGCTTGATTTTTTTGCCTACCTCGATCCATACAAAGCAGGTGTGCACATGTCAAGATTTACAGATGTATTGGAAGGCATAGTAGAAGAGATTTCCCTGGAACCTTCTCCGGATATTGAAAGCCTTGCCGAGAGGCTTGCCCTTCAGGTTGTTCAGTCTCAGAGAGCTAAGAAAGCTGAGGTGCGGATAAAAGCGAAGTATCCAATGGAAAGGGTAACTCCGATCTCGGCCAAGAAGACCGAGGAATTGTTTACATTTATCGGTATCGCATCGACTGACGGCAAAATGTCTCGCAGGGTTATCGGCGTAGAAGTTGAAGGGATGACTGCCTGTCCCTGCGCTCAAGACATGATGGCTTCACATTCGAGGATGTTGCTTAAGGAAGCAGGTTATACTTCAGAGGAAGCAGCAAAGATCGTCAGTTTGATCCCGATGGCCACTCATAATCAGAGGGCAAGGGGGACGCTACTCGTCGGTTCTGACATGTCCGTTCGAGCGGAGCATCTGGTACATATTATAGAGGCATCAATGAGTTCCGAGACATATGAACTGCTTAAAAGGCCTGATGAGTTTTTTGTTGTCAATAAAGCTCATCAAAATGCCAGGTTTGCTGAGGACGTTGTTAGGCATATGCTATTGAATTTGGTGGAAGTTTACCCCGATCTTCCCGATGATACTTTTGTATTGGCTAGAGAGGAGAGCTTGGAAAGCATCCATCAACATAATGCCTTTGCGGAAAGAAGCGGATTACTGGGCGATATAAGAGGTGAAATACGCTTAAAAGATGATATCTTATGTTCAAGTGTTACTTTGGAAGAGTGGTTGAAGCTATGAAAGTCGCATGGGTTGTTACCGGGGCAGGACATTTTCTAAAAGAATGTTTGGAAATTATCGAAAAAAACAAAGACAAAATAGACCTTTTTTTATCAAGCGCCGGCATTGAAGTAATAAAGATGTACAAATACGGCGATTTCTTAGAACGTAGGGATATCAACATAGTAAAAGACTACAAGTCGAGCTCGCCATCCTGTGGAGCATTTGCTGCCGGAAGATACGATCTTTTGGTCATAGCGCCTGCGACCTCGAATACAGTGGCTAAGTGCGCTTTAGGGATAGCCGATTCCCTTCCGTCAAATCTATTTTCCCAGGCTGGAAAATCAAAAGTTCCGATATTGGTTTTACCAAGCGACGTATCTCCAAGGATAGAGTCTCTTACGCCAACGGGAAGAAAAATTATGGTGTACCCCAGGCCCGTCGATTTGCAACACCTCCGGACTCTGAAGACTTTTCCGGGAGTAGGGGTAGTAAATAATCTCAGGGAGTTGGAAGATTGTCTAAGATTTTATTTGTAACTGGCAGGTTAGCCCATAACGCCTTGCTTAATATTTTGAAGAATATGGACCCTCCTTTTTCTTATGAAGTGTCCGTTTTGCCTATCTCCGTTGCGGCTCTTATGAACGTTACCTGGGTTATGTCGCAGCTTAGGAGCGCAGGGGATGCGGATGTCGTCATTTTGCCCGGCCTGTGTCAGGGCGATGAGAAGGTGCTTGCCGAAGCGTTGGGCGTGGAAGTCAAGAGGGGTCCTAAGGACCTAAAAGACCTCCCCAGCTTTTTCGGTTTTTCGACGCATTTGAAAAAGACAAAGCCCAATATAAGGATATTGGCCGAGATAGTTGATGCCCATAAGATGACGTTAAACGAAATTGTCAATAAAGCACTTGATTACAAAGACAAGGGAGCAACGATAATTGACATTGGCGGACCAAATAAGGGGTCTATCCCCAACATTGGCGACATTGTGTCGGTTTTGAAGGAGTTGAACTTATGCGTTAGCCTTGACACATTTGACGAAAAGACAGCCCTAGAAGCTGATAAATTCGGCATCGACCTTTATTTGAGTGTCAACAGTTTCAACATAGATCTTGCCTTCAGTTTGTCATGTCCGGTGGTTGTAATACCCGATTTTGAAGACAAAAACCTTAATTCATTGGAAAGAAATGTGGCCAGATTAAGGGATAGAGGCAAGAAATATCTGGTTGATCCCATTCTTGACCCCCTTCCCTTTGGCCTTTCCGAGTCGATCGGACGCTACGTAGAATACAGAAGACGCTTCCCTGATGATGAGATGCTTATGGGGATCGGAAATTTGACAGAACTTACGGAAGCAGACTCTACCGGAATAAATGCCATTCTTTTGGGAATTTGTGCGGAGCTTGAGATCAATTATGTCTTGACAACTGAAGTGACAAGTTGGGCTAGGGGTGCAGTAAGGGAAACATACCTGGCGAGCTTAATGAACGAAAGTGCAAGGGAATCGGGGATGTTGCCCAAGGGTTTTAACCTGGGGTTAGTGACAGCCAAGGATACTCCTTTCGAGGTCTATAGCGAAGAGGAGATAATCGACATTCATAAAAAAGTAACGGATAAAAACTTCCGTATTTTTGTAGCAGATGGGTATATATATATTTTCAACAATTCGATATTTTTGAAGGGCAAAGATATTAATATGCTTTTTCAATCCATCGGTGTTAACGATCCGGGTCATGCTTTTTATTTAGGTAGAGAGCTCGAAAAAGCTTCTTTGGCCGCGAAATTGGGCAAAAAATATATGCAGGAGCGCCCCTTGGACTGGGGCTATTTGTCAGACGATGATTTATGAAGTTATAGTTTCCACCTTGAATGCCGACGGATCTCCCAATTGGGCACCTATGGGCTTAAAAGAAAGTGAAGGCCGATATTTTTTGTGCCCCTATAAATCCAGCCATACATACAGAAATCTATTGAGATTTGGCTATTTTGTAGCCAATATCACAGATGACATTTTATCCTTTTGCCTTAGTGCCCTGGATGATCCCGATCTTCAATGCCGACAAGCTCAAAAAATAGCCGGATTTGTATATGTAGATGTTTGTTCCTGGATTGAATTTGAAGCCTGCGAGGTGAGCGAAGAAACAGATAGAGGAAGCTTCCTCTGTTCCGTTCTTTATTATGGAATAGGGCATCCCTTTAAGGGCTATAATAGAGCTAAATGTTCAATTATGGAACTTTTGATAGCAGCAACAAGATATCAATTTTACAAAAAGAGTTTTTTTGATAGGTGCATATCCGAGGCGAAGATCATAGTAGAAAAGACTGGAGGAGAGCGGGAAATGGAAGCGCTTGCCGTCATAGATAATTATCTTAAGGGGGTATTTAGTTGAGGGTTGTTCACGTCGAAACAGGCGCCAGACTGCATTTTGGTTTTCTTGATTTAAACGGGAGCCTTGGAAGAATTTTCGGCGGCATAGGCGTGGGCATAAACGAGCCAAAGGTAGTGCTGGATGTCTCCTTGAACGACATTTTGACAGTAGAGGGACAGGATGCTGAAAGGGCATTGCAGTACGCAGAGAAGTTTTTGTCTTTCTTCGGCATTCAAGGAGGTGTCGACATAAAAATCATTTCCTCCATACCCTCCCACGTCGGGCTGGGATCGGGAACGCGATTGGCCTTAGCAGTAGGCAGGGCCCTTTCTGTCCTCTTCGAGATAGACGTATCGGTGAAGGATTTGGCAGGCATAATGGGAAGAAGCAAAAGGTCAAGCGTCGGTACCGTAACGTTTGAAAGAGGAGGGTTTGTCTTGGATGGGGGACACAAAAGGTGGGACGGAACAGGTTTTCCTCCTTTGCTCTTTCACAGCCTGCTTCCGCGCGAGTGGGCCTTTGTCGTTGCAATACCTTTGTTTCTTAAAGGAATAAGCGGTGCTGAAGAGGACGAAAAATTTCGATCCCTAAGCATACACGAGGAGTTGTCTTCAAGTATATGTCGAATTACATTGATGAAACTGTTGCCTTCCATTGTAGAAAAAGAAATCTGTGGCTTCGGTGAAGCTGTTACAGGAATACAGGATTTGATTGGCCGTTGTTTTTCTAAAGCACAAGGGGGGAATTTCAACTCGCAACTGTCTGAGGACATGGCGCTTTGTATGAAAAAAGAAGGAGCTGTAGGCATTGGACAAAGTTCATGGGGGCCAACAGTTTACGGCATAACACAAGATCAAGGGACTGCACGAGTTATTTGCGCGAAGCTTAAAGACACATTTGGAGATGGCTCGTTGATATTTGTTACTTCCTGTGCGCAGGAAGGGGCAAGCGTGGAAGTGAGAGGGGATTGATTTAATGATTTATAATGGAGTTAATGTCGAAGATACTTACGCAGAGGCATTTTCAATGTGGGGAAGCCGCCTCGTAGTTACGGCAGATACCCCTGAATGGGCCATGACGGCAGCGGTGTCTGCCACGGGATTTGCCACATCCGTCATTGGTTGTGGCTGTGAGGCGGGAATAGAGGCGGAGTTGAATAGCACTCAGACACCGGACGGCCGTCCCGGAACAAGCATTTTGATCTTTGGCGTTTCCAAGTCAGCTTTGGAGTCTCAGCTCATCTCTAGAATAGGCCAATCCATAATGACCTGTCCCACTACGGCCTGCTACAACGGACTTGATGAGGGAGAGCAGATAGACGTTGGCGGAAAACTCAGATATTTCGGGGATTCTTATCAATCGAGCAAATTTCTCGACAAGAGGAGATTTTGGAGGATTCCCGTAATGGATGGGGAGTTTTTGGTCGAGCAAAAGTTTTGCGTGAAGAAAGGCGTGGGTGGCGGGAACTT
>LDZQ01000038.1_pt1 | contig 12035 bp, 9 predicted proteins | sample 615361 | NCBI WGS metagenome assembly LDZQ01 (sample SAMN03408297, study PRJNA278302) | terrestrial metagenome | isolation source: oil reservoir sample I2 | place: USA: Alaska, North Slope, Ivishak formation | collected 2013 | reverse complement strand
ATGGCATGCGGATGCCCCGTAATCACCTCCAACACCTCCTCGCTCCCAGAGGTGGTGGGCGATGCTGGCATCATGGTGGACCCCCACGACGTGGATGCGCTCGCGGATGCGATGGAGCGCGTGCTCACAGATGAGTCCTTAAGGGAGGACATGCGAAGGAGGGGGCTTGAGAGGGCGAGACAGTTCAGCTGGGATGAGGCAGCGAGGCAGACGATGGAGGTGTACAGAGAGGTTGAGGGGGGCTTATGAGGATACTTGCCATCCACAGCTACCTTCTGCAGAAGAGGGGGGCAGAGCTCGCCCTGTTCAACATGGTGTGCTCGCTCAGGAAGAGGGGACACGATGTGGACGTGCTTGCCCTGAGGGTCTCGGAGGAATACGCTCAGGCGTTAAGGGAGAGGGGTGTTGGGGTGGTGAGAGGTGGTGCACACAGCTCATCGGGGATTTTTAGCACCATCCGAAATATGGTTGAGTGCTACAGGTTCATAAAGCGAAGCTCAGGGGAATACGATGTTGCCCTTGTTCACCACTACTGGCTCTCGCCCATGTCCCTTCCCCTTCTAAAAATTCCGAGGGTGTACTACTGCCAAGAGCCTCCGAGGGACTACTACGAGCCTGATGTGGGCGGCATCAAAGGCGCAGGGGGGCCGAGCGGGCTGATAAGGCGGGTTTTTCATGTGCTCTACAAGCGGATAGATGCATATTGCGTGAGATATGCGGACATCATACTCTCGAACAGCCACTATGGCAAGGAGTACATCTGGAGGTGCTATGGGATACTTCCCAGAACAAACTACCTTGGAGTTGATGTAGAGCGGTTTCGTCCACTGAAAATAAAAAGGGAGAATATCGTGCTCTCAGTGGGTGCACTGCATCCACGAAAAGGACATGACCTCGTGATAAGGGCGGTGGCTCGCATCCCCGAAGAAGGGCGCCCCGCAGTGGTGATTGTGGGAGCGGGCTCAGAGGGGTACAGAGCTTGGCTCGTGGAGCTTGCAGATAGCCTCCATGTGAACCTTCAGATAGAGAGCAACCTCAGCGATGCAGATATGGTGGAGCTTTACAGCAGGGCATCCCTCGTGGCGTGCGCATATGTCATGGAGCCCTTCGGGCTCGTGGCGATAGAGGCGATGGCATGTGAGACGCCAGTGGTGGCTGTAAGCGAGGGAGGACTGAGAGAGAGCATCACCGAGGAGACGGGAATTCTCACCCATAGGGACGAGGAGGAGTTCGCAGAGGCGATTCGGTACATCTTAGAGCATCCAGAGGCTGCGGAAAGGATGGGAAGGAGGGGAAGAGAGAGGGTCGTGAAGTATTTTACATGGGAGAGGTGTGCACAGGAGCTGGAAAAGAACCTCATGAGGGCTGTGAAGCTGCACAATCGCGGGGCTGATTAGTGAGGTGAAACAGCATGCCCAAGCTGTATGTCAATATGCACAAAGGTATATCATAGGTATGCACAGGGCACTCTCTTCAAAAGTCATAAATGGCCTTTTTCTGGGTTTTATCGCTCTTTGTATGCATAAAATGGACTAATTTTTGATGCTTTGCATACATGCATACAACCTTGCATACGCCCTCGGAGGTATGCCCACAAGCTGGAAATGAGAATAAAGAGTTTTCTGGATTTTTCCAATCCATAACCCCTCATATGGCCTGATTTTCCAGCGGATAGGGTGCATGCATACAAAAGATGCATACTCCTTTTTTATGGGGGTGCCTCTGTGGGGTGTGGAGTACGCTGGGCTGCTATATGGCGTGGACAGTGTTAGCATATCCCCACAAGTCCCGTGAATTCGCTCACAGGTGGGAATGCATGGAGGGGAGTATGCCACAGGAGTATGTAATGTGAAAAGCTTTTTAGGGGAAAATGCTGTTGGCTCAGAGGAGCTGCCCACGGCTGCGCAGACATATAAAGGATGAGCAGGGTTTTTCATGAGTGCATCGAGGATAATATTCAAGAACTTCACATCGCTGATGGGTGCACAGATTGTAAGCTTTGTGCTCGGCTTCTTTGCGGTCATCTACCTTGCCCGAGTGCTCGATGCAGATGGGTTTGGCAAGATAAACTTCGCCATGGCAGTGGTGGTGTACTTCACGCTGCTCACAGACCTCGGGCTTCCCATGTTCGGCATCCGTGAGGTGGCGAGGGACAGGGCGAATGTAAGGAAGTACGTGGGCGACATTCTCACCCTTCGAATGCTCTTTGCCGTGGGTGCGTTCCTGCTGGTGCTGGCTCTGGCGTTTCTGCTGAACAAGCCCCAAGAGATAAAGCTGCTCATCGTGCTCTATGGGTTGGGGCTGCTGCCCTCGGCGCTGCTCGTGGAGTGGGCGTTTCAGGGAGTCGAGAAAATGGAGTACATCGGGCTCTCCCGTGCGCTCGCTGCCGCCACGTACACGGGGCTCGTGCTCGGCATAGTGAGGGGGCCAGAGGACATCCTGCTCGTGCCCATCTTTCACGTGTGTGCAACCGTGCTGAGTGTGGTGCTCCTGATGTCCATCTTCATCAGAAAGTACGGCCCTCCCACCTTGAGGTTTCCGAGAGAGTCGCTCAGATATATCGTGCTCTCTGCGCTTCCGATAGGGCTTGCGGGCATGCTCGTTCAGGCGATATACTACATGGACACGGTGATGCTGGGCTTCATGAGGACGGTGTTCGAGGTGGGCTACTACAGCGCTGCCTACAAGATAATCTTCCTGCTGATTGGAGTGGTTGGAATATACTTCAACAGCGTGTTTCCGCCCCTGTGCAGCTACTACAAGACATCCTTGGATGCGTTCAGGGAACTCATGTCCCACAGCGTCAGGCTCATGATGGTGCTGGCTTGGCCCCTTGCCGTGGGCATCACCATCCTTGCGGCGCCCATAATGAGCCTGATATATGGGGTGGGGTACGAAAATGGCGTAATCGCGCTTCAGATACTCATCTGGTCCATGGCGCTCATATGCATAAACACGCCGTATGCATGGGGGCTGTGGGCATCGGACAGACAGAACAGGTACCTTAGGGTGGTGAGCATCCAGACAGTCGGGAACTTCATCCTCAACCTCCTCATGATACCTCCCCTCGGGCTCGTGGGTGCCTCACTTGCCACGGTGGCAGCCGAGCTGATTGGCATTCCCCTGTATTACAGGGAGCTAAAAAAGGTGGTGCACGTGCCCCTCTTGGGGCATGCCATGCGCCCCCTCATCGCCTCGGTGCCCATGGGGCTCGCACTCTACATGGGTGTTAGGATGGGGCTCAACGTGCTTTTGCTGGCAGGTGTGGGTGTGGTGGTGTACTTTGTTGTTTTGTATCTCGTGAGGGGGATAACAGAGGAGGACAAACGTCTGATTTTGAGCCTAATTGGAAGGTAATCGTGGGTGATATTTAGGATGGGTAAATAAAGTTTATATGCGTTGGTATCTGTCGTGGATAGTATATTGAGAGTGTGGAAATGGGTGATTCTGATGCTTCCCGTAAAAAGACTATTGTGGCTTCTCAAAAACAAGGGCTTTAGGTACACGTACAACTGGCTTCACTTCCACATCTTCTGGGGGTGGATAAGGGGTCATCCAAACCTGATAAAGCTGCTCTACAGGCTTGCACCATATCCCTCCTACATCGAGATGGAGGTCACCACCAGATGTGGTCTTAGGTGCATAATGTGCGAGCACACCTACTGGAACGAGCCCAACAGGGACATGTCCTTTGATGAGTTCAAGATGATAGTTGACCAGTTCCCCAACCTCAAGTGGATTGGCCTTACGGGAATTGGTGAGAGCTTTGTTAATAAGGACTTCATGAAGATGCTGCGGTACGTGAAGGAAAGGGACGTTTTTGTGGAGCTGTATGACAACTTCTACCATATAGATGAGAGCACAGCGAGAGAGCTCATAGAGCTCGAGGTAGACAAGATATTCGTCTCGTTTGATGCTGCCACCAAGGAAACCTACGAGCGTATAAGGGTGGGCTCAAGCTTCGAGAGGGTGATGGGCAACGTGAGAAGGATGTTTGAGCTCAAGCGGGAGATGGGGGCTCACTTTCCAGAGATTGCATTTCACTACATAGTGTGCAGGGAGAACATGCACGAGATGCTAAAGTACATAGAGCTTGTGCACTCCATTGCTGGCAGCGGTGTCGAGGTGCAGTTCACACGAATGCTGCACGAGTTCGAGGAGGTAAAGCACCTGTTTGTGGACATACCGCAGGAGCTTATCGATGAGGCTGAGAAGAGGGCAAGAGAGCTTGGGGTGAGAGTCGTGTGGAACCTCGATGTGCCCACGTGCAAGCCACCCATGAGCCAGTGCATCGAGTGGACCATGCCCTTTATCTTTGTCACTGGGCACGTGATACCGTGCTGCTCAGGAAACGAGGCAGGACGGCGGGACTTTCAGAAGGAGACCGCCCTTGGCAATGTATTTGAGCAGCCCTTCAAGGAGATATGGAACGGTGAGAAATATCGCAACCTCAGAAGGCTGCTGAGCCAAGGAAGACCTGCACCTCCGTGTGTGGACTGCTGTCTGTACAGCCCAAGCGGGGACAGCAAATGCACGTCCTCATAATCTACCCCAGCATAGATTTCTATGGAGGCGGCGAGCTGGTGGTGGTGAAGCTCGCCAACTTTCTCTCTGAGCAGGGCATCGAGAGCACCGTGCTCACCACATCAATCGTGCCAGAGGTCGAGAGGGAGATAGAGGGCAGCGATGTGGTGTGCGTAGAGGAGATGAGTCCACGTCTTTTTGATGTTGGCAAGTTCAGGGCGCTTTGGACCTACATGCGCCGCCACATCTCGAGGTGGGACGTGGTGAACGTGCACAACTACCCCTCCGAGCTCTGCGCCTTTATGTGCAAAAAGCCAGTGGTGTGGATGTGCAACGAGCCACCGAGGGTGCACCTGCGCTATGAGGTAGGTAGTGTGCCCGCACGGATGGGAAAGAGGTTGGTGCTGGCGTTCGACCGCCATGTGGCACGGCACTACATCGACGAGGCGGTGGTGGCAGACGAGTTCAATGCCCAGCGCTTCATGCGGCTCTATGGTAAGAAGCCCCACATAGTGCACTATGGAATAGAGTGCTCCCTTTTCGAGAGGGGCGATGGAGAGCGGATGAGAGAGCGGCTTGGTCTTGGAGATGGCTTCGTGGCGGTGCAGGTGGGAATGCTCACACCATACAAGAACCAGATGGAGAGCATACGGTGTGTGGAGGCTCTAAGGGACAGGATACCCAGCATCAGGCTGGTGCTCGCTGGAAAGGGCGACGTGGACTACGAGCAGGGGCTCAGAGAGTATGTGAAAGAGAGGGGGCTGGAGGGGCGCGTGGTGTTTTGCGGGCACGTGAGCCGAGAGGTGGTGCGCGACCTGTACCATGCGTGCGATGTGGCTCTGTTTCCCGTGAGGTCACAAGGCAGCTGGCTTTCGCCCTTTGAGGCGCTGTGTGCAGGGGTACCAATCGTGGTGTCCCCCGATATGACCGCTTCGAGCATCATCCAGCGGGAGGGCATTGGCGTGGTGACAGAGAGCTTCGAGGAGGCGGTGTGGCACATATACAGCGATCCAGAGAGGTACCGCAGGATGGCAGAGAGGGGCAGGCAGTGGGTGAGAGAGCACCTGAGCTGGAAGAGGTTCGGTGAGGGCATGCTTGCCGTGTTTGAGAGGGCAATGCACAGAAACTATTAACTGGTTGAGCCATATGAGTATAGGAGGTAGGTGTGTATGAAGGTTCTGGTCACTGGAGGATGCGGGTTCTTGGGCTCCCATGTGTGCGAGCTCTACAGGGGGATGGGCGAGGAGGTCGTATCGCTCGACAACCTCACAAAGCACGAGCTTGTGCGCACGGGCTACGATGTGGAGGGGGCGAGGCTGCACAACTGGAATGTGCTCAAGGAGATGGGTGTACAACTCGTAAAGGGGGACATACGCAACAAGGAAGAGGTGTTCGAGGCGGCAAGGGACTGTGACTACATAGTGCACACCGCTGCCCAGCCCGCAATGACCATCTCCATAGAGCAGCCAGAGCTCGACCTTTACTCAAACGTGGTGGGCACGTTCAACGTGCTCGAGGCTGCGAGAGCGTATGACATACCCGTGGTGAGCTGCTCGAGTATACACGTGTACGGAAACCAGATCAACGAGACGATACAGGAGGGGGAGGAGAGGTTCATACGAGAGCCTCCAGCCATAGACGAGAGCTATCCCGTGATGCAGGGAAAGCTCACGCCCCTTCACGTGTCAAAGCGTGCTGGCGAGCTGTATGTGCAGACGTACATAGACACCTATGGTCTGGATGCCGCCACATTCCGCCTCACGGGCATGTATGGGCCAAGGCAGTTCGGAGGGGAGGACCACGGCTGGGTTGCCAACTTCGTAATCCGCACCGTTCTGGGGCTTCCCATGAAGGTGTTCGGAACCGATAAGCAGGTGAGGGACATCCTGTACGTCTCGGATGCGGCAGCTGCCTTCGATGCCTTCTACCGCCACCCCGTCCCCGGGCTGTACAACATAGGTGGGGGGGAGAGGAACATCATATCCATAAGGGAGTGCTTAAGGCTCATCAGGGAATTCGCTGGAAGGGAGCAGCACATCAGCTATGAGCCCAAGAGGCACGGGGACCTGTGGTACTTCGTGTGCGACATCACGAGAGCGAGAGAACACCTGAAATGGGAGCCACGGGTGTCCAACGAGGAGGGAATCAGAAGGCTTGTGAAGTGGGTGCAGGACAACGTGAGCCTGTTCAAGGGGTGAGCTGGTGAAGGCGCTCATACTGGCTGGGGGCAGGGGTAAGCGTCTTGGGGAGATAACTGAGGACGTGAACAAGTGCATGCTCTCTCTTCAGGACAGGCCCGTGCTGGAGTACAACCTCGACAGGGCAGTGGAGCTGGACGTGGACGAGATAGTGTTGGTGGTGGGCTACCGCGCAGAGGACATCATCAACAGATATGGCATATCCTATGAGGACACACGCATCCGCTACGTGATACAGTGGGAGCGAAGGGGGCTGGTGCACGCCATAGAGACCAGCCGCAATGCGCTCGAGGGAGAAGACTTCTTCCTTCTGCTCGGGGACGAGGTGCTCATCAACAGCCGCCACAGAGAGATGCTGAGGGCGTTCGAGGATGAGGGTGTGTTTGCCATGTGCGGCATACTCCACCAGCCAGAGAGAGCAAAAATAGGCAGGACGTACACCGTGCTCACCGATGAGTCGGGAAGGGTGTTCAGGCTGATAGAGAAGCCAAAGAAGCCCTTAAGCGACCTTCAGGGCACTGGCCACTGCATATTCAGAAACGAGATTTTCTCCTATATCGAGCGCACCCCCATACACCCAGAGCGGGGCGAGAAGGAGCTTCCCGACCTGATACAGTGTGCGGTGGACGATGGACGGCTGGTGAGGGTGTTCGACATATGTGATGCGTACACCAACATAAACTCCGAGGAGGACCTCTTGGAGGCAAAGAGGCTGCTTGAGGATGTCCGAGAGGCATGAGCCAATGGAAGCACATCCAGACATAGAGCTCATCCAGCAGTGGCAGTACCTCGGAAGGGTGCACCCGAAGATGCTCGAGGACGGGGCGTTCGAGGCGTGCAGGAAGGCTGGGCTCACGAGCGTGCAGTCCTATCTCTACTGGGCAGAGATAGAAAAGAGCGAGGAGGACATCGACTTCTCCTCGTACGACGAGCTGGTGGAAAAGCTAAAGCAGCACGGTCTCAAGTGGGTGCCCTTCTTGATTCTGGGACCACGATACTCAGTGCCGGACTGGTTCCACGCCTCAGAGGAGAGCGTGTATGCGAGGTGCCTTGAGCACGGGCTGGAGAGCAAGGTGCAGTCGATATGGAACCCCCACCTTCCGAGGTGGGTGGACCGCTTTCTGAAGATGGTGGCAGAGCACTATCGGGACAGCGGCGTGCTCGAGGCAATCACGCTTGGCATAAGCGGAAACTGGGGTGAGTCCATATACCCTGCTCACGGGGGGTTCACCAAGTTTCACACCCATCTTGGCTGGTGGTGTGGGGACGAACATGCGAGAGAGAGCTTTCAAAGGTTCGTCTCTGATAGATACCACACAGTGAAGGAGGTGAACAGGGCATGGGGCACACGCTTTTCAGACATGTCCGAGGTGTGCTATCCGCCATTGCGCTACACAACCGTGCTGTTCTTCCTGAATCGTGCACTGCAGAGGCTTCCCACATGGCTTTTGCGTGTGGCAGAGCCCCTATGGAGGAGATGGGGGCTCGCATTGAGCAGCCCCTCGCCCCTCTCGGTGCTTGGGAGGGGAAGGGAGGCGTGGTGGCTCGACTTTGTGCAGTGGTATGTGGACAGCATGACGAGGTGGGCGGAGTTCTGGGTGAGCTGCGCCCGCAAACACTTTCCAGACACTGAGATATACCTCGTGAGTGGGGGGATGGGCGAGCCCATGCTGGGTGCGGACTTTTCTGCACAGGTTGCGATGCTCTCCCGATATGGTGCTGGCATGAGAATCACCAACCAGAACGACGACTATGGGGAGAGCTTTATCGCCACACGGCTCGTATCCACTGCCGCACGGTTCTATCAGAGCTACTTCACCACAGAGGAGGGGGGCATCAACTCGGCAGATGGCATCACGATGCGCATCTTCGATGCCGCCACCTCAGGCGCCAAGGGTGCGTACTTCAAGAGTGTGATAGGCACTGGGAGAGACACGTGCACAGGCCGAGAGCATCCCGTGGGTGAGCCCACGAGGGGAGCCGATAACCTGAGAAGGTACAGGCACATCCTCACCCGAGAGCTGCCCATCATAGATGTGGCGGTGCTGTATCCCAACACCTCGATATACCTTGACCCGAGGCTCATCCATTCGGTGTATCGGCAGTGCTCGCTGCTGCGCGATGTGGTGGACCTCGACCTCGTGGACGAGCGGATGGTGGTGGATGGTGCCCTGAGGAGGTACCGCTTCCTCGTGCTGCTCGAGGGGAAGCGGCTTAAGGAGAGCACCCTCGAGAGCATCGAAAGCTGGATAGAGGACGGGGGCGTGCTCATCACACGCAAAGGGCTTGCGCATGCCCCCATGCAGGGCGCATCCGATGGGCTCTCACAGAGGGGAGAGGGACATGTGCTGGCACTGCGTGCGAGTGGATGTGAGTACCTTCGGCAGGTGGCACGTGCGGTGCACAACACCTCCCGCAGCTATCCGTGGCAGGGCGTTGCCGCCATTGACATCGAGTGGGACGGCGTGTATGCCTCCCTTTTCGAGAGGAGGGTGCTGTACTACAACTCCAACCAGCACCCAGTGAAAAAGCGGGGGGAAATAGGGGGGCGCACAATCGAGGTGGAGGTGCCACCGCTCTCGATAGCGAGCGTGCCCCTTTAGGCGAGCATCCTGTTCTCCTTCTTCACAAAAAAGTTAAGCTGGTCGCGTATGATGTCCTCGAGGGGGCGCTCTGCCACAAAGCCCAGCCTCTGAATCTTTCTGGTGTCTGCGAGCAGTATTGGCACCTCGGCGGGCCTGAAGCGCCGTGAATCGAACAGCACGGGCACCTTTCCCTTGTCGGTGTGCACCCAGATGCCCTCGTGCTCTGGGACAAACTCGAGCTCATCATCGAGCAGCATCCTGTCCACCTTGGTCTTCGTAAAGCGCACGCCAAACATCTCTGAGTCGTCCCTCTCGGTGGGCTGCTCCACCCTCACACCGCCCCTCATGGTCTCGATTGCCTCGACCGACCAGCCCGCCTGCTCGAGGCTTAGCAGGATGTAGCTCAGCACGGAGTGCGTTCTCATAGAGCCCTGGTTGTACACATCCCCGTCTTTGCCCTTATCTGCGAGCAGGCAGTAGCCCCTCACGATGTCGCTCACGTGGCTCCAGTCCCGAAGGGCATTGACGTTGCCAATGGTGATGCGGTCTGCCTCTCCCAGCTTGAGCTTCATCACCTGACTTGTGATGACGGACGTGACGAACATGATACCCCTTCCAGCACCCTCGTGGTTGAAGCCTCTGGAGACCACTGTCCTGAGCCCATAGGCGTTGTGGTAGTTTCTCATGAGAAGCTCGCCATGCACCTTGCTCACCGCATATGGGGACATGGGCCGCAGGGGGTTGGTCTCGGCTATTGGCACCTCTGGGATGCTCTCTGGCTCTGGGAACACCACGCCGTATCTCTCAAGAGCCCGCTCATACTGGGCACGGGAGGTAATCACCAGCCCATACTCCTCGCTCGAGCCCGCAAACACTATCTTGGGGTCCATGTCCTTTATGCGCACTGCCTCGAGCAGGTGGGCTGTGCCCGTGGTGTTGCTCTGCAGTGTGTCCAGCGGGTGGGTGAAGCTTCTCGGAACGAACGACTGGGCGGCAAGGTGGAATATCACGTCGGGCTCTGCCACATCCAGCGCATGGGCAAGCATGGATATGTCCGTGAGGTCCCCCTCGAGGATGTGTGCATCAGAGCACCGCTCGCATATGTTCTTGGGGACCACGCCGTCCGCCCTTCTTCTAACGAGCCCAAACACCTCTGCACCCATATCGAGCAGGTATCTCGAAAGATGTGAGCCCACAAACCCGCTGATTCCCGTTATCAGTATCCTCTTGCCCTCAAGTGTGCTCAATGTATCTCCCCATTGTCCATATGCTCAGATGTTGAAATATCTTTCTGCCCTTCGTACGAAAATGGGTGTTAATTCCTATCCCACCAGCGACTCGAACACCCTCTCCATGCGCTCTGCATACCTCTGCCACGTCAGGTTGTCCCTGACGAGCTCGTGAGCCCTCTCTCCCATGCGCCTCTTTAGCCCCTCGTCCCCTATCAGCAGCTCTATGCGCTCTGCCATGTCTTGGTAGCTGCCGTGCTCTATCACAAAGCCGCTCACACCGTCCTCCACCACCTCGGATATGCCGCACCTGCTTGACACCACCACGGGCCTCTTTGCAGCCATCGCCTCCACACTCACGAGACTCCACGACTGAAACGCTGGGAACAGGAACACATCGCACGCCCCATACAGCTCTTTTAGCTGTGCATCCGATACTGGACCCAAAAACAGCACCCTGCCCGCAACGCCAAGCTCCCGTGCGAGCTTTTTGAGCCTCTGTCCATCCCCCCCGTCTGCACCAGCCAGCACCAGCCTCACGTGCTCGTGGCGCTCGCTTAAAAGCGCCAGCGCCCGAATGCTGTCCTCCTGTCGCTTGTAGTGTATGAGCGTTCCCACCTGCAGCATCACGAACGCATCATCGAGCCCGTACTCCCTCCTGAAGGACTCACCAGAGATGCCTTCGTACTCCTCGAGGTGCACCCCGCTCCTTATCACCTCATAGCCTCTCGCATAGGTGTGCCTCACTATATCGCCCATGAGGTGGGAGAGTACCACTATCTCATCTATGCAGCGCACGGCGTGCTTGTCAAACAGCTCGTACAGGGGCCAGTATATCTTGTTTATTCCCCTTCTCGCCTCTGGCATGAAGAACCAGAATGGGGGCTCGTTGCACATCCACACCGCTGGGATGTTCACACTTCGCTTGGCAGAGTACACCGCCCACTCAGTATAGGGGTTGTGGTTGTTGATGATGTCAAAGTCGCCCTTTGCCACAATCTTCCCGATGCGCCACATGCCAAAGAGCCCCTTGCAGTATAGTCCTCTTATGGGATGGGGAACCACGTTTATGCTGACGCTGGGGAGCAGGTCTGGAAAGCACCTTTCTGGGTCGAGAGCGTTGGTGAATACCTCGACCTCGTGCCCCCTCTTTTCGAGCTCTATTGAAAGGTTGAGCATCTGCCGCTCTCCGCCCGCAGACACCGTGAGGGGGGTGTGAATCATCGCTATCCTCATGCCCTCACCCCCCCTCACCCCTCATGGTACACCTCCTCGTATATATCCCACATCTCTCTCGCTGACCTCTGCCAACTAAAGCGCTTTGCCCTCTCAAGCCCCCTCCTTCGCATGTCCTCCCTTAAGGACTCATCTGTGAGCACGCGCTCCATCGCATCCGCGAGCGCATTCACATCGTGGGGGTCCACCATGATGCCAGCATCGCCCACCACCTCTGGGAGCGAGGAGGTGTTGGAGGTGATTACGGGGCATCCGCATGCCAT
>LDZQ01000035.1_pt1 | contig 12131 bp, 13 predicted proteins | sample 615361 | NCBI WGS metagenome assembly LDZQ01 (sample SAMN03408297, study PRJNA278302) | terrestrial metagenome | isolation source: oil reservoir sample I2 | place: USA: Alaska, North Slope, Ivishak formation | collected 2013 | reverse complement strand
TTGGTGGGTCTGCACTGGAACTCCCACTATGGCAACGCCGATTACGACGATGGAGCAGACCTGAACAACGACGACAGAGTGAACATCCTAGACGCCGCAATCGTGGGGCTGAACTGGAACCGACGGGCAGAATGATGGGGGCTAATATGGAGCTTGAAGTGAGGTTGCGAAATATCGGCGTGCAAAGTGCCAGCAGCACATCAGATAACAACACGATGGGGTGAATGTACTGGAGACAACGTGGGTCGTCCTGAACTGGAACACATGGATGGAGGAGTGTGATTGAGGGCTTGGGTAGTGGCTGCGATGGCTGTGCTCATGTGTGTGCATGTGGTGGCTATATCGGCCATGGCCCAACCCTCCTCTGTCGATGAGCTGCTGAAGGAGGCAGGCTCCAAGTACTACCTCGGCGAGTATGCAGAGGCCAAGGAGATATACCTCAAGGTGCTCGAGCTCGATGAGCGCAATGTGTTTGCCCTGTATGGGGTGGCCAACTGCCTGTATGCCCTCGAAAGCTATGCTGAGGCCATAGAGTATTATGAGCGCGCCCTCGACGTTCAGCCAGATAATGTGGTGTTGCTCAACAACATTGCCAATGCCTACTATGCGCTGAAGCGCTACGAGGATGCCATTGCGTACTATGAGCGGGCGCTGCGGGTGGACCCAGCCAACGAGGTGGTGCTCGAGAACCTCGCAAACGCCCAGTATGCCGCTGGCGATTACGAGGGGGCAGATGCCACCCTCAAGAAGCTCGAGAGGGTGAGGCTCCCCACCTACATCCTCACAGCGAGGACACTTATGGAGAGGGGAAACTACACGGGCGCCATCCAGTACTACCAGCGGGCGCTGGATGTGGAGCCAGAGAACATCAGCCTGCTCGTGGAGCTCTCGTATGCCCAGTATCGCTCTGGAAGTCTCGAGGATGCCCTCGCCACCCACGCAAAGGCACTGGAGAGAATGGAGAGGGCAAGGGGCTACAGTGGTGCGCTGAGCTTATCGGACGATTCTGGGAGGGTGGTGAGGCTGGCAGAGGTGGGCATTCCATACACCCTGAGGCTGGCGCTCGAGCCGGGTCCAGATGCCCGGGCGGGCTATGTGTACGTGAAGATTTATGGATCTGAGGATTCTGAGGATACCCCAGCGGTGTGGGTGGATGGCAGACCCTATTATGCTCCCATAATACTCCGCTCTGATGAGCGAGCTGGCCCGAGGGTGGTGTTCACGCAGGCTGGCACGTACACATTCCAGCTCAACGAGGCAGATGCCCAGTATGTGGTGCAGGTGCTCGACCCTGCCAGGATGAGCGAGCTGGCATCCCAGCGGGCAATGAGCACGTATGTTGGGGGGCTGCTGCTCATGGCTGGCATTGGAGTCGTGCTGCTCGGGTTTATTGCATACAGGCTGGGGAGGGGGATGGGGCGGTGAGGGCAGGGGTGTGGATGACGCTGTTGCTCATGGCCTCTATGGTGACATTTCCATGTGCCACTGCCTACCCGCTTCAGGCGAACGACTCTGTGATCGCAAATGCCCTTTACTACCTCCACTCACAGCAGAAGTCCAGCGGTAAGATAGGGGGGTATGCGCTTTCCGAGTGGGCAGTGATGGCCATCACCGCCGCAGGGGAGAACGCGTCGTCCGCCAACTGGACGGTGGGCGGAAATTCGCTCGCGGACTACATCCTTGCAAACCAGCATCTTGTGGACACTGACCTTGCCACGGATGTGGAGCGGCACATCCTCACGCTGCTCTGCCTTGGTGTGGACCCACGGAACTCCAGCGGCATAGATTATGTGCAAAAGCTGGGCGACCTGTACAAGCAGGGTCAGATTGGCGACCCATCGCTGCTAAACGACGACTTCTGGGGTGTGATTGCGCTGGTGGCGGCTGGTGTGGACCCCTCCAACTCCACCATCATAAAGGACAGCGTGCAGTTCATCAAGGACAACCAGAATGCAGATGGAGGCTGGTCGATGAACGTGGGGGGTCCGAGCGACACTGATGACACCGCCATTGCGGTGCTCGCCCTGCTCATGGCAGGCGAGTCCACCACCTCGGATGAGGTGAAGAGGGGCATGCAGTTCATCAGGGACTCTCAGGACGCCAGCGGGGGGTTCGTGTCCGACCCCTCGTTTGGCACGAGCCCCACCTCTGAGGCAACCTCGTGGGCGATATGGGCGATTCTGGCAATGGGAGAGTCCCCCACATCGGGTGAGTGGACGAAGAACGACAATCCAGTGGATTTTCTGAAGTCGATGCAGGACTCGGATGGCGCATTCTTCCACCTTCCCAACACTCGTTCGAGCCCCGTCATGTCCACCTCATACGCCATCATCGCTCTTATGGGAAAGAGGATTCCGGTGGTGAGCAGCAGCACGCCCACGCCAGAGCCCAGCTACACGCTGGTGTTTCCCGAGACCACCATATGGGCCGACAGGGCGAGCGTGTATGCTGGTGAGCAGTTTACCGTTTTTGTGTACTACTATGATGCGGGGAGATGGCGTCCGCTTCCGGGCGCAGAGGTGTCGGCTGGCGGGCAGGTACTCGTCACGGACACCTCTGGCACCCTCTCGATGAACATCACCACTCCGGGCACCTATACGCTGAGGGCATCCAAGAGGTACTACAATAGCAGCGAGTTCAGGATAGAGGTGCTCTCTCCCCCGACAGAGGTGCAGCAGGAGGTGGAAAGGATGCTCGAAAAGCACTCCAAGCCCAGCATGCTGTATATGAACGAATCTCCCACCGGTGGGGAAGGGCATCTTGAGAATGGTGCCGTGGAGGATGAGGCAGCTTGGAGAGAGCCAGAGCCCGCTGCCAGAGGTGGTGGAGCGGTGCTCTCTCTTGGTGCCCTGCTGGCGGCTCTGCTGCTCTTTGGGAGGTGGAGGAGGTGAGGATGATGTGGGCTGCTATGCTCGTGCTCTCACTGCTTGGGACACAGATGGCGCTTGCACAGGCTGGAGCTGCCACCACAGCTGCCACCACAGTTGCCACCACAGTTGCCACCACGATATTTGCAGACAGGACGAGCGTGTATGCTGGCGAGCAGGTCAACATCTCGGTGTTCTATCACGACCCCGCCGGGAGGTGGAGCCCGCTTCCGGGTGCGGAAGTGCTGGTGGGCGAAAGGACGTTCATCACGGATGCAGATGGAAGGCTCACGCTCACTCTCGATGAGCCGGGAACGTATGACATTGTGGCCACCAAGGATGGTTTTGCCACGAGCGAGAAGTTCACACTTCGAGTGCTGCCCACCCCCTCTGGCAAGCCCACTCCAGAACGAAATCTACGAAATCCCCGCATGCTGGAGATGGGGGATGTGTTCCAGCAGCAGGATTCTCCAGCGCAGCCTCTATCGCAGCCTCCAGCGCGGCCACCCACCACTCCCGCGTTCGGCATTATCGCCTCGTTTATGGCCCTGCTGATAGTTGTCCTGAGGAGGATGTGATATGAGAAGATGGTTGGCGTTGATGGTGTTCCTGTTGGTGCTGGCAGGTGCGGGTTGTGTGGATGATGGGAGTGGGCAGGCTCCCACGTCCACACCAGCCACCACTCCTCAGGAGGAGCAGGGGTTTGAATTCACCACCCAGCAGCCCGCTGGCGCGCATACCTCTGGCACATCTTCCATCGAGCCCACAAGGGTGGTGGTCACCCTCTACTTTGGAAAGGTGCTGCTGCTCAATGAAAGCGTTCCATGGCAAAAGGGGCTTACGGCGATGGATGCGCTCAGGCAGGTTGCCAGCGTGGAAACCGCATATGGAGGTGGCTTTGTGAACGGCATCAACGGGTACGTGTCCAAGTTTACAGGTGGAGGTGGGCAGAAGGTGGACTGGTTCTACACGGTAAATGGCTTTCCCGTGGACAGGGGGGCACCCGCATACGTGTTGCACCCCGGAGATGTGCAGATATGGGACTATCACGAGTGGGCGTACTATGGGCGCACGTGTGTGGTGGGTGCCTTTCCAGAGCCGTTCGTGCATGGCTACAATGGTGTGGTAAGGGACACCCTCATCGTGTATGAGGATGGGCTTGAGGAGAGTGCACAGCAGATTGCAGAGCGGCTGCGGCAGGAGGGTGCCACGAGGGTGTCGGTGATTACATACGACGAGCTCACTCAGCAGCAGAGGGAGCAGGACAATATCATACTGGTGGGCACATACGAATTCGAGCCCATACACTTCGTGCTTGGTCTGCACGCGAGGCTGAACATCTACACCTACATCGAGAATGGCAAGGTGGTGATGGAGGACGTGGGAGGAAAGAAGAGTGTGCTTGGCGATGGTGGCATAATCGTTGCCACCAACAGCCCATGGAACCCAAGGGGCACTGGAGTGAATGAGAACATGGTATGGGTGGTGGCGGGCACCTCCAAGGAGGAGGCAAATGCCGCTGCAGAGCTCGTGGCGAAAACCCCCGAGAGGCTGCACTACTTCTACTCGGTGGCGGTGGTGAATGGAGATGTGGTGAGGGTACCCCAATGATTACGTTCAGGTATGAGGACAGGGACACGCCGGTGCACAGGACGAGCGCGGTTGTGAAGCTGATATGGGTGGTGGACGTGCTCACCCTCAGCCTCATATTCGACGACCCCATCTACCTCGTGCTGCTGTTTGCCGCCACGCTGCCCGTGGTGTACGTGGGCCACATCGCAAGGGAGTGGTTTTCTGTGATAAGGTTCGTGGTGTTTCTTGCTCCCATGATTGTGGCGCTGAACGTGGCGTTCAACCACAACGGCTCTCACGTGTTATATCAGGCGGGTGTTGCCCTTCCCTTTTTGGGCACCCCAACCATCACGCTCGAGGCCCTTGTGTACGGGCTCATGATGTCCGTGAGGCTCCTTGCCATACTTTCGGCGTTTGCCATCCTCACGTTCACGGTGCATCCCGATGACCTCATGCTGCTCATGCTGAAGCTCAAGGTGCCCTATCGCTCTGTGCTCGTCACCTCGATGTCCACCCGCTTCTTGCCCACACTGATTGAGGATGCGAGGACGATAACAGATGTGCAGCGCTCCCGTGGTCTGGAGGTGGACAGGGGGAACATCATCCAGAGGATAAAGAACAGAGTTCCCATTCTGGTGCCACTCGTTGCCAACTCGCTCGACCGCGCTGTGCAGATAGCCGAGGCAATGGAGTCGAGGGCATTTGGCTCATCCAAGAAGCGCACGTTCTACAGGGAGCTGGAGCTGAGCAGATGGGACAAGGCGATGGCCCTGCTCATGCTCACGCCCTTGGTGCTGGGGCTTTTGGGGAGGCTGCTGTTTGGGCTTGGAACGTATCGCTACTACCCCTCTCTCGAGCCCATAACACTCGAGCCCATGGGCGCTGTGGCGCTGCTCGTGGTTCTGCTGGTGCTCAACATGCTTTCCATTCCACAGAGCCGCTTACAAAGTAAGCAACTGTTGATTACGAAGTAATCAACACTGGCGAGGAGGAGTGTTGCATGATAGACGTTCGTGGCTTGACGTTCTGCTACTCGGATGCGCATGCCCCTGCCCTGAGGGACGTGAGCCTCCACGTGGAGGAGGGGGAGTTCGTGCTCATCACGGGCCCCTCTGGCTCTGGCAAGAGCACTCTCGCACGGTGCTTCAACGGGCTCGTGCCCCACTTCTATGGGGGGAGAATCAGGGGCAGCATCGTGGTGTGCGGTCTGGATGTGCTCAAGAGCTCGACCAAGGAGCTTTCTCAGCGTGTGGGCATGGTGTTTCAGGACCCTGAAAACCAGCTGATATCGATTGACCCTGAAAGGGAGATTGCGTTCGGGCTGGAGAACCTCGGGCTCTCGCGCAGCGTGATTGCCCGAAGGATTGAAGAGGCGCTGGATGCGGTGGGCATCGTGCACCTTCGAAACAGGCAGCCCAATGAGCTCTCTGGAGGCGAGAAGCAGAAGATAGCCATCGCCTCGGTGCTCGCCCTTCATCCAGAGGTGCTCGTGCTCGACGAGCCCACGAGCGAGCTCGACCCCAAGGGAGCAGAGGATGTCCTCAGAGTGGTGGAGCGCATCAACGACGAGCTGGGCATCACCGTGGTGCTCATAGAGCACAGGCTGGACAGGGTGGTGCATCTGGTGGACAGGGTGGTGGTGATGGAGGGCGGCAGAATCGTGATGGACGGTGAGCCAAGAGAGGTGATGGGAGAGCGTGCCCTTGCAAGCACGGGTGTGGGCATCCCCCCCATCATCGACCTCGTGCTAAGGCTCGAGGAGAGGGGCGTTTGCGTCGGCAGGGTGCCCCTCACCGTGAAGGAGGGCAGAAAGATACTGCGCCCCATCTTCAGGGCTTCAGGGAAGGATGTCGAGCTCAATGACCGCCGGGAGTACGGGAAGCAGGTGGTGAGCATGAGGGACGTGTGGTTTTCCTATGATGGGAGCACCCCAGTGCTCAGGGGCGTGGACTTCTCGGTGAGGGAGGGGGAGTTCGTGGCGGTGCTGGGTCGCAACGCCTCTGGAAAGACCACTCTGCTAAAGCACCTGATAGGGCTGAACATCCCCCAGAGGGGGAGTGTTGAGGTGTGTGGGCTGGACACGAGGAGCACGACGGTTGCCCAGCTCGCAAGGTATGTGGGGTTTGTGTTTCAGAACCCCAATGACCACCTGTTTGCAGACACCGTGGCAGAGGAGATTCGGTTTCCACTGAAGAACCTCAGATACCCGAAAGAAAGGATAGACCAGCGGGTGGGCGAGGTGCTCAGAATGCTGGGCATCGAGTGCTACAAGCATGCCTACCCTCGCTCCCTTTCTGGGGGAGAGAAGCAGCGGGTGGCAATCGCCTCGGTGCTCGCATTTGAGCCAAAGATTCTGGTGCTCGACGAGCCCACGAGGGGTCTCGACCATGGCCTCAAGCGCAGGCTGCTCGACATACTGGATGAGTACAGAACGCGGGGAAGGGCGGTGATATACTCCACCCACGATGTTGAGACCGTTGCGGAGTGTGCCGACAGGGTGGTGATTATGAGCGAGGGCAGGGTGGTGGTGGATGCCCCCAAGCGGGAGGCTCTCTCCAAGGCGCTGCTGTTCTCTCCCCAGATCAACAGGCTGGTGCAGGCGTTCGAGCGGTATGGGGTGCCCACCGACCTGCTCACGGTGGACGAGGCAATGGATGTGCTCGCATGATAAGAAAGAGCCACCTGCTGCTGATGGCTGCCCTCCTGCTCGGGCTGTTCGACATCGTGATACCCACAGTGAGCATGGAACTCAGCCGAGGCATCACCTCAAGCTGGTCTCTGGTATCGCTTGCCATCGTGGTGCTTGTGATTGGTGCCTTCCTTCTCGAGTTTGAGGAAAAGGAGCTCTCTGCCAAGCACATATCCCTCATTGCCATGCTGGGCACGATATCGGCTGTATCCAGAGTGCCCTTTGCGACTCTGCCCGGGGTGCAGCCATGCACGTACCTCGTGATATGCTCTGGCATCGTGTTTGGACCCATCGCGGGCTTCATGGTGGGTGCGGTCACGGCAGCAGTGTCCAACATCTTTCTGGGGCAGGGACCCTGGACGGTGTTTCAGATACTGGGGTGGGGTCTGGCTGGACTTACGAGTGGTGTGCTCTTTGGGATTGGAAAGCCCCTGCGCTACTCGAGGGTGTTTCTCGTGGGGTACGGGGTGATGTGGGGCTACCTGTTTGGCTTTATAATGAACGTGTGGCACTGGGTGACGTATATCTACCCCCTCACATGGAAGACCCTTTTGTTCACTCAGGCGACGAGCATATGGTTTGATACGATGCACGCGCTGGGCAATGCGGTGTTCATGCTGTTTCTTGCCCCAAAGACCATCGCCATGCTCGAAAGATACAGACGGCGCTTCGAGGTGCACATCCTGAACGAGGGCTAAAATATGGAAGCATATATATAAAGTGGGTGCGTAACGTGCAGTGATGCGGATTTGGGTGGTTGGCATTCTGGTGGTGCTCGCTCTGGTGGTGCTCGCGACCCTTCCCACGTGTGAGGCTGGGATACGGGAGGGGCTCGTGGGCTACTGGACGCTTCAGGAGGGCGGTGGAAACATCCTGTACGACTACTCTGGAAGCGGTCTCGATGGCGTGCTGCACGGTACAAGGTGGGTGGACAGGGGCAATTTCAACTCCCTTTATTTTGACGGCAGGGCGTATGTGAGTGTGCCACTGGGCTCTCTCTCCAATGGCACGCTGTCGCTGTGGATATACTGCAACAACTCCAGCGGTGGGCTCATCGCCATGCTGAGTGATGAGCACACCACGCTGAGGCTGGAGAGAGATGGGGAGAGCGGAAAGCTGCTGTATCGAATATCCACGCCAGAGTGGGAGCACGGGGCGTATGCAGAGCACCCCCTCACACTGGACCAGTGGATACACGTTCTCCTCACGTTTGGTCCTGATGAGGCGAAGATGTATGTCAGTGGCGTGCGGCAGGGAGACACCCTCCCACCCGTGAGCGGTCTTCATGGCTCACCCCAGCTGTTCATTGGAGGGGCACCCAGCGAGCAGGGGTTCTGGGGCGAGATTGCTCATGTGAGACTGTACGACAGGCAGCTGGCATCAGGAGAGGTGTGGTTGCTCACGCGGGCAGTCGAGCCCATACTTCCACCGCCAGTCGAGCGCGACACATCGAAAGCACCCTCTTCTGCAACACCCAAGCACACCCTCACACCACGAGAGCCCGCTCCCACACCTTCTCCCACATCCACTCCCACCGCCACCTCGCCCACCGCCACCTCGCCCACCGCCACCTCGACCCTCCCACTGGGGGGCTTAAGACCCGATGTGGAGCTTCCCATAACTCCTGGGTTTGAGTTCGTATTTGCCATGCTCGCCCTCTTGGCACTGGTGCTCAGACGCTCAGCACCGTGAGCACTCCAGTGGATGCAAGCGTTATGAGCACGCCAGCCACGAGTATGCCCAGTGCTATCGCAATGAGCGCCCTGACGAACTGCACATCGAACAGCGAGGCTGCGACGCATCCTGTCCATGCCCCTGTAAACGGCAGGGGGATGGCCACGAACATGCACAGTGCCACCAGCCCATAGCGCTCGAACTTGGTTTCCGTCTTCCTCCTCGTCCTGTCAAACAGCCAGTCAAAGAAGCACTCCCAGAGGGAGAACCTTCGAAGTCTGATGGACACGGGCTCGAGGAGCTTTAGCACCATCGGAACAGGGATGAGGTTGCCAATTACCGCAAAGAAAAATGCCTCTGCTGGAGCCATTCCGAGCCCCCCGAGGCTGGAGGGAGCGAGCGCAAAGGGTATTGCCAGCCTGAGCTCTGCGATGGGTAGCATGGCAACCAGCATAACGGCGAGTGGGGCAGGAAGCCCAGCGACGCTTTCAAAGAGGGAGACAAGCACAGACATGCTACCATGTCCCTATGTGCCTTTTTACTATTTCGAGCCTCCTTTTGTCCTCGGCAATGATGTTTGCGAGCTTGTCCACGATGAGCAACGCCACGTCCTTGCCAATGGCATCCCTCTTTTGTGTGAGATAGTACATTCCATGGGTCATGTAGAAGCTCCTCAGCTCCTCTGGCGATAGCATGTGCACCTCATCTCCTATACGGGGTGGCACACTCACGTCTCTCGAGGATGGCGTGCCCACGCCCAGAACGGTGTAGTATGTGCGCTCTGGGTCGATGTTGTATGGGAGATACTTCTCCCTCAGCTGGGGCTGCATGTATGGTATGAGCTCCTCCTTGATGGTGTTCACATATCCCACTATGATGCCCACGACCTCTGGAGAGGACATCACCTTTACGAAGCTTCCCACGGTGGCCCTCTCCTCTCCGCTCGCAGCCACCACGTATCTGTCCAGCCCTTCCACTGCCACTATGCTTCCCAGTGCCGCCATATCTCACCTGCCCGTGGTGAGCTCGCATCCCCCATCCATAACGATGAGGGTGTGCTCACTCTGAGATACCAGCCCTCCCGAGACCTCTTTCAGCACCGGATAGCCCTTCACTATGCCCTCCTTTAGAAGAGTGAGAAGCCCGTACTCCATCCTCTCGGTCTTCAGCCACCTTTTCGCATACGGAAGCGTGTGGTATTGCTCTATCTCTCTCTGAAGGGCTCGTGCCGTGGGGTGTCTTGCCCTTCTCGAGGACACGGTATGGAATATCTCCACCCTGTCGCCATCTGCCACCTTGCCCACACCCGTGGTGGCAAACGGCTCTATGGCTATGACCATTCCTGCCTCGAGGGGCACGCCCCTTTTGGTGTTTTTGTTGGGGATTGTGGGGGGTGCGTGGGCGATGTATCGCTCCAGTCCATGGCCAGTGAGGTTGTGTACTGGTCTGAACCCGGCATCGAGGATTGTGCTCTCTATCGCTGCCCCCACCTCTGCAGTACTCACCCCAGCCTCCACCACCTCGATGGCTGCCCTGAGCGCATCCTCAGATGCCCTCTTTAGCTCTGGATGGCCCAAGAGGTCAATCGTGATGGCGCCGTCTGCGATGTATCCGTCCACGTGCACACCCACATCGAGCTTGACGATATCCTCTCCAAACACCAGCTCATCGTCTGCTGAGGGTGTGTTGTGGGCAGCCTCCTCGTTGAGCGATATGTTGCATGGAAAGGCGGGCCTTCCCCCAAGCTCTGCTATGTACTCCTCCACGAAATTTGCCACATCGAGCAGCTTTGCGCCCTTTCTCACCATCGGGACAGCCCTTTCCATGACCTTCTGCCATATCTTGCCCGCCTTAACATAGCACTCGTATGCGTACTCTGCCTCGTCCTGTACACTCATTCTATCACCTCGGTGTGCGTTGCCAGGGCGATTGCGGCCTCCATCGTGAGCCCGCTATCGAGTATGGTGAACCTCTCTGGGCGCACCTCATGGGCTCTCACGAGTGCCTCCACTATGTGCTCCTCGGGTATCCCAAGCTGCCTGGCGGTGGTGGGGGCGCCTATGGTGGAGAGTGCATCTCTTATCGCCCGCCAGTCTCCTCCATGCAGATACATCATCATTATGCTCCCAACCCCACACTGCTCACCATGCAGCGCGGGTCTCGGGGCTATCATGTCCAGCATGTGGCTGAACTTGTGCTCCGAGCCGCTCGCAGGCCTCGAGCTTCCAGCGATGCTCATCGCCACACCACTCGACACCAGTGCCTTCATCACAATCCTTACGGCATCCTCAAGGTTGGGCTTTATGCTCTCTGCAGAGTCCATTATTATCTTTGCACTCATCTCCGAGAGGGCAGAGGCATACTCACTGTAGGGCTCTCCTTTGAGCCTGTGGGCGAGCTTCCAATCCAGTATCGCAGTCTTGTTGGAGATGATATCACCACATCCGGCAGCCAGAAACCTGTATGGAGCCCTCACGATGATTCCAGTGTCGGCCACCACGGCCATGGGGGCCTGAGCCTCCACGGATACGGTGCCATGCTCACCCCTTATGGACGCCCTCGATGACACGATTCCATCGTGAGAGGCCACGGTGGGAACGCTCACAAAGGGAATGCCCCTCTTGGTGGAGGCGAGCTTTGTGACATCTATTACCGTTCCACCCCCCACACCTATGAGCAGTGAAGCTCTTTGTGAGGCCTCCACCACCCTCTCCACCTCGTCCATGCTCGCCCTTTCCACGAGGATGTGCTCGCCATCTATGTGCGCATCCTCAAGGCTTTCCAGCGTTCTTTTGCCGGCAATGCGCATGGTGTTGGAGTCTGCCACCACGAGAGCAGACCTGCCACTGGGAATCACCCCCAATCTCTTGCACACCTCTGCGATGCCATCCAGCACGTCTCTTCCTATCACCACCTCTCTTGGAAGCTGCATGCTCTTTGGATGCTTTTCCGAGTGCTCGATGCTCACCTAATGGCACCTCGATTCGGTGTTGAGCCACAACCTATAAAAGAATGATGCTAAAAAAGAGGGCGGGGTGAAAAAGAGGGCGGGGGCACCCTCTGGGGGTACCCTCACCTCACCCTCACTTCAGCACCACCCTCAGCCCGTTCTCCTCTGCCAGCTGTCTGAGGATAAAGTCCTGAACGGTACCGAAGCCCGGAGTTGCAATGGTCTTCCCTGCAAGTTGTGCTGGAGTGTTTATCCCTGACTGTGCCCCTACAACAATAGATGACCCTTCATTGTTGGCGCCGGCGATGATGCGTATTTTAACGTCGTCATTGATGCGCTTTAGCGTTGCTGGGGCTCCGCCCAGATATCCAACGTCTAT
>LDZQ01001571.1_pt1 | contig 12167 bp, 14 predicted proteins | sample 615361 | NCBI WGS metagenome assembly LDZQ01 (sample SAMN03408297, study PRJNA278302) | terrestrial metagenome | isolation source: oil reservoir sample I2 | place: USA: Alaska, North Slope, Ivishak formation | collected 2013 | reverse complement strand
CCTGTTTTTAAGTGATATGTTATTTTAAAGCAAAACTCCATAAGTAGTTGTTTAACATCCAAAAATCCCAAGGAAAGAGCTTTTTAGATTGGGGAGCAAGAGGCGAAAGGTGGTATACATGCATCCAGAGGGGTTCTTGGAAGTCATTACCGGACCGATGTTTGCGGGAAAGACGAGTGAGCTCATAAAAAGAATCGAGAGGCAGATGTTCGCAAAGAGAACTGCTGCTCTTTTTAAGCCTTCAATAGACAACCGCTACAGCGAGGATAAGGTCGTGGCACATAACGGACTAAGCTACGAGGCCTTTGTGGTGCCCACAACAGAGGAAGGGGTTGAGATGATATACCAGAAAACCAAAGAAGAGGGGTTCGAGGTCATAGGCGTGGATGAAGTTCAGTTCTTTCCGATGTCAATTGTCGAAACACTAAACAGGCTCGCCGATGAAGGTGTTTATGTTATTGCAAGCGGCTTAAACCTTGATTTTAAGGGGGAGCCCTTTGAGGTTACAAAGGAGCTTCTGGCAAGGGCTGACAACATAGTTTACCTAACCGCAATATGCACTGTCTGCGGAAGGGAAGCCACGAGGACACAAAGGCTTATAAATGGAAAACCAGCCCCCAGGGACTCACCGAGGATACTGGTTGGTGGAACGGAAGCTTATGAGGCAAGATGCAGAAGGCACCACGTGGTACTATGAAATCCGGGAAATTCCCAGCTCGCCTTGATGTTGTTATTTCATCTTTTTCTCTAGCTCAAGACGCAGGATTCTTGATTTCTTTGTTGCAGCATCTACAGCCTTCATAAGTGCATTCCTTATCCTGCTGTCTTCAAGCTCAAAAATGCCATCTATTGTTGTCCCTCCGGGAGTTATCACCATATCTCTGATCTGAGCGGGGTGTAAATCTAATTCCAAAAGAAGTTTTGCTGTCCCCAAAAGGGTCTGTGCACTCGCCAATATTGCAACATCTCTTGGCAGTCCTACTCTTAATCCTCCGTACATAAGGGCTTCCAGAAATACAGAGACATAGGCAGGCCCAGAACCACTTAAACCTGTTATTGCATCCATGTACTCTTCTTCGACCCTAACACACATTCCAAAGGTTTTGAAAATGTCTTCTATAATTCTTATTTCATTCTCATCCAGATTCCTCGTAGCATAAGCCGTGAAGGACTCTCCGACGAGAACTGCTATGTTTGGCATAGCCCTCACAAACTTGGCATCAGCAAGACTTTCTAGAGTTTCCAATGAGATTGCAGCGGCAAGAGAAATAACGATCTTCCCTTTAATATCCTCCCTGATCTCATCCAAGACCCTTTTGATTTTATTTGGTTTTACTGCAATTATAACAATGTCAGCAACTTTTGCCGCATATCTGTTATCATTGGTTATTTTGACTCCGTACTCCTCCAGCCACTTTATTTTTTCTATTTTTCTTCTTGTTGCGATCACTTCATATTTTTCTGAAAGAGCCTTTGCAACTGCACTTCCAATAGTTCCGGCCCCAATAACAGCCACTTTCATACCAATCCCCCCAAATACTAAACAACATCAAAGCTTATTTCCAAAAGTTCCTTAGCCTTCCTAAACCTGACTTTCCTAATTTTTATCTCCCCAATTTCCCCGGTGGTTTTCGTATGCTCTTTGTTACATGCATTGATGTTCCAGCCTTCAATAACCACAACCTTAAGGGTTCTAACTTCTTCTGGGATAGGGAAGAGGTCGTACATGTCCTCGCCAAACCTTCTTTCCGCTTCTTCCCTCGGGAGCTCATATACTTTTATGGGGACGTTTTCCCTGATTTTCTCATTTGCACGCCCCTCTATCTCTTTAATTTCTTCTTCGCTTGGTTTTCTGTTGAATTTAACAGTTAATCTTCCATGGCTCCCACTAACGTAGACGCTTGCAGTCCACTTAGCCCCTTCTCCCAAAACCTTCACCACGGCACCTTTGAGCACGTGAAGGGCTGTATGGGTTTTGACTTCCATCTCAACCACCTCAAATTATTCCCTTCCGATAAGCAAGCTCAGCATTTAAAATCGAGCATCCAGCGGCTCCTCTAATAAGGTTATGTCCTAAGATAACATATTTAAACATTTTTTCATTAATTTTCCCCAGTTTTCCAACTGTAACGCCCATTCCCTTGCCTAATTCCCTGTGGAGCTTTGGCTGAGGGATTTCTTTATACACAATTGGCTTTGCATATGAAGGAAGCTTAAGGTTTTTTAATGGATCAAAAGATTCAAAAACTCTTCTAAGCTCTTCAACGGTTGTGTCTTGGCCAAGCTCGACAAAAACCGCTTCTGTATGACCGTGAGATATTGGAACCCTTGTTGTAATAGCGGATATTTCAAAATCAAGACCGAGGATTTTCCTTGATTCGTTCTCAATTTTCCACTCCTCTTTTTCAATGTATGGAATTACGTTATCAAAGATCTGCAGAGCTGATAAACCTTTAAATCCTGCCCCGCTTATTGCTTGCATTGTTACCACATTCACTTTTTTGAGCCCAAATTCTGAAAGAACCTTAAGCGAGAGCACCAGTATTGCAGTTGAACAATTGGGGTTTGTGACTATAAACCCCTCCCAGCCCCTTTGCTCTTGTTGAACTTCAATAAGCTTTAGCTGACCTCCATTGACTTCTGGAACTATAATAGGTACATCCTCTTCATATCTATGGGATGAGGCGTTGCTAAACACAGGGGTTTTCTCAGCTAGCTTTTCTTCAACTTCACCCGCTATTGAAGATGGAAGGGCTGAAAAAACCAAATCCACATCTGGATCCTTTAAGAAATCTCCCAACCCCTCCACTTCCATCTCTCCAATATCACCACTAGGCCATTCTACAATATCTCTGTATTTCTTTCCCTTTGATCTTTCTGAAGCTACTAAGCGCTCTATTTTAAACCAAGGGTGATTCTCTAAGAGTCCCACAAACATCTGGCCAACTAATCCCGTGGCGCCCAAAATCGCAACATCCATTAAAGAACCTCCCTAAAAGCACTCAACGTTGGTTCTATAGGCTCTGGCAGGGAAAAGTTTTCAATTATTATGTTTGGGTCTTTCAGCCCATGTCCCGTTGTAATTAAAACATAGCTCTCATCTGAATTAATCAGGTCAAGCTCTTTCAACTTAACTAAACCAGCCAAGGAAGATGCCGATGCCGGTTCAACGAAAATTCCTTCTTTTGATGCGAGAAGTTTTTGGGCCCTAAGAATCTCCTCATCACTAACACTCTCAAAGAATCCCTTTGACTCTTCGGCAGCAAGCCAGGCCTTTCTCCAATTAGCAGGATTCCCAATCCTTATTGCTGTAGCCACTGTATCTGGCTTTTCTTCGGGTTTAAACTCCTTTTTCTCTTTCCAAGCTTTTGCCAAGGGTGATGCTCCTTCGGCTTGGATTCCAATCATCCTTGGCAATTCATCGATAAATCCTGCTTGGAATAATTCTTTAAAGCCTTTCCAGATGGCTGAAATGTTACCAGCGTTTCCTACGGGTAGGATTATATTGTCTGGAACAAACCCCAGCTGATCAAAAATCTCAAAAGCTATAGTCTTTTGGCCTTCTAACCGGAAGGGATTTATTGAGTTAAGCATGTAAACTCCAAGTTCTCTACTGGCCTTAACAACAACCCTCAAAGCATCATCAAAGTTCCCTTTAACCGGAACAACTTTTGCACCATATACTATCGCTTGAGCCAGTTTTCCCAGTGCAATTTTTCCACTTGGAACAAGGACATAACTTTTTATCCCTGCTTTTGCTGAATAAGCGGCTAAAGAAGCCGAAGTGTTGCCCGTTGAGGCGCAAATGACTTTATCCATGCCAAGTTCCAAAGCTTTGCTAACACCAACAGTCATTCCCCTATCCTTAAAAGAGCCTGTTGGATTTGCACCTTCATTTTTGACGTAAAGTTCTACTATTCCCAGCTCTTTTTGAAGATTTTCCAGACGATACAGAGGTGTTCCCCCTTCATTGAGAGAAACTCTCCTTTCAACAGGAATAAAGCTCTCATACTTCCACAATGTTATGTTCCTCCCATCAAAGACGTTTTTAACTTTGCCCAAATCAATGACTACCTCCAGCAGACCTCCGCAGTCACATCTATACCTAACTTCATTTTCTCCATACTCTTTTCCACATTCTATACATCTGAGCATTTTGCTCCACCTCCTACTTTTGTTATAAAATACTCTGCCCTAATCCCTTCACTCTCAAAGGCCTCAACCATTGACTTTCCAATGTTGCGCAAATCTTCTCCCAAAGCAAACATGGCCGGTCCAGAACCGGATAAAGAAACCCCATAAGCTCCACTCTCCAAAGCTGCTTTTCTGACTTTATCAAACCAAGGTATGAGAGGCTTTCTGTATGGAATAACCAAATAGTCATCCAGGAGCCTTCCAACTGTCTCCAAATCTCCCTCCTTCAGTGCTGAAATCAAAGCACTTGCTAGGGCCAAGTTCTTAACAGCGTCACCTAGTGGAATATCTCTTGGTAAAACAGATCTTGCTTTCCTTGTGCTAACCTCAACCTCTGGAAGAACCACGACGAGTTCAAAGTCAACATCAAGCTTAAACACCTCAAGATAGTGTAGAGATTTTAAAATTGTAAAGCCACCAAACAGAGCTGGAACCACGTTATCCCCATGGGCACTACCAGATGCTGCTTTTTCTCCCTCAAGGGCAGCTTTTATTATGAGATTCTTATCTCGAACCCCAAGGGCATTTGCCACAGCCAGTGCCCCGCCGATAGCTGAAGCCCCAGAGCTTCCAAGTCCACTTTTAGGCCTTATTCCCTTTTTTAATTTCATGTTAAATCCCATTTCCACATTAAGCATCTTCAAGAGAGCAAGGGCAGATATTGAAGCAACGTTCTTCTCAGGATCACTTGGCACGTCAAATCCTTCAACCTCTAATGTTACCTCATCACTTTCTTTGAAGACTATTACATCCACAGGCTTGGCAAGACATAAACCAAAGACATCAAATCCCGGCCCAAAGTTCGCTATTGTTGCTGGAGCTAGAACTTTCACCAAAAATCACCTCATGAACTTCATTCAAAACATCCTCAAGCTCAGCCTTATCAACCATAAAACACGTGTATTCTTCTTTTTGTTCAACAACTGGGTAGGGCACACTACAAGAAGCTCCAATCACTCCAATCTTTGCTTTTTCCCCAATAATCCTGTAGGTAATTAGTGGTATTTTAAGGGTAAAATCTGAAACTAGTGTGCCTAATCTCCATTCGTTTGTCCTTCCAAAGATCAATGGAACCCTATTTTTTACAGGCTCGATAGCTCGTTCGTGTAGAGCTTTTAACCCAAGTTTTGAAGCAATTAAAGCTTCATCATACGACACAAACGGGATAACTTTAGCATTTTTGACTATTCTTGGATCAGCCGTATAGATTCCTTTCACGTCACTCATGATCAAAACTGCTCTGGCATTCAAGAGACGCCCTAAAACTGAGGCCGTGTAATCACTTCCCCCTCTCCCAAGTGTTGTCCTAAGGCTATTGAACTTCCCTAGAAATCCTGTCACAACAGGTACCTTGCCCGCTTTTAATAACTCCTCGAGCATCCAAAGATTATTCTTTGTTTTTTCCAGATTCACTTCAGCATTCCCAAAGTTTCCGTTTGTTTCTACCAAATAGAAGGCATCAATTGGAGCACTCTCTATACCCCTCTCGTTTAGTGTGCTTGAAAAGAGTTTAACTGATAGTCTTTCGCCGAAGGAGAAGACATGATCTGTGTATGCCTTCTTACTTGGGAAAGCTCTTTCATTTTTCAGCACAAACCTAAGTTCCTTGAGTTCCTCCTCGATGTCTATATTGACGCCAAATTTCTCAGCCGCAGCCAAGTGTATGTTCGTAAACTCCTCTAGAAGCTCCGGGCTTTTCCTTTCTGCAAGCTCCAACAAAAGGTCTGTAACTCCTTTAAGTGCGGACAAAACGACAACAACTTCACTTTTTTCCTCCCAGAATTTCTGGACAAACTCTAAGGCATCTTCAAAAGAGTCCCTAATCGAACTTCCTCCAAATTTAACTACTATTCTGGAGAGTTTGTAAATCACCCATTTTAGCTCACCTTACTCCCGAAAGTTTAGATTACCTATATAGTTTTTTCGAAGAAAAAGTTGCCATTTTGTCAAAATTACATTCAGTTCCCCTATTAGGGCCCCATAAAATTCAAAAAATCAAGCAAAAAACAGAACAGAATTCCAATTATTAAAGAATAACAGCAATAATTATTGAGTTAACGTTCGTTCTTGTTGGACCCGTTATAAGTAGGGCTTTTGCTCTCTTCAAAGCCTCGTAAGCGTTGTGCCCCTTTAAGTATTCCTCGACATCTATGCCATCTTTTTTAAGGACTTCCAGAGTGTAGCTGTCCACCAATCCACCGGCGGCATCCGTTGGGCCGTCAGTTCCATCTGTATCCATGGCCAAAACCGCAACTCCCCTGAGGTTCGCTATCTTCCTTGCCACGCTTAGAGCAAACTCCTGGTTCGGCCCGCCGAGGCCAGCTTCGCCCTCTATTGTCACAGTCGTCTCCCCACCTGCTATCAAAACACACGGCTTCTCAAAGGGTCTGCTCCGGTGGTAAATCTCCTCAATAATCGAACCAAAAGCCACCGCCACTTCCCTCGCTTCCCCCTCCAGCGTCGTTGTGAGAATATGAGCATTAAGCCCGAGCTCTCTGGCTTTTCTCTCTGCTGCTTCACACGCCAAGGCGTTGCTCGCTATAAGGAAGTTGTGGACGTTGAGAAGGTCTTCTTTTAGGGTTTCCTCGACTTTTCCCTCAAGGCCGAGTTCTATGTGCCTTTTCACGCTTTCGGGAAGCTCGTCCCATAGGTCGTAGAGCTTTAATATTCTATAGGCGTCCTGAAACGTCGTCGGGTCTTTAACCGTCGGTCCAGAGGCGATTGCCTCTAGGGGGTCGCCCACGACGTCGGAGAGGATTAGGCTTATTAAAGTTCCCTTAACCAGTTTCGCCAGCTTACCCCCTTTAACCTTCGAGATGTGCTTTCTGACCGTGTTTATCTCGTAGATCTTGGCCCCGCTCTTGAGAAGGAGCTCGTTGGTTTTCATCTTGTCCTCAAAGCTTATCCCGTCTTCAGGCAGCATGAAGAGGGCACTCCCGCCGCCGGAGATGAGAACGAGGAGTATGTCTTCTTCACCAACCTTTTTAGCAAGCTCCACCCCAAGTTGGGCTCCTCTTACAGATTTCTCATCCGGGACAGGATGTCCGGCTTCAATAACTTTAATCCTCTTCAGGGGCAGTGAATAGCCGTATTTGGTAACCGCAACTCCCTCGGCAATTTTTTCTCCCAAGAGCTCTTCAACAGCTTTTGCCATGGAGCATGCAGCCTTTCCAAATGCCAGAACGTAAATCTTCCCTTTTATTGGAAACTCATTTCCTTCAACGATGAGCTTGCCGTCCTCAACTTTTAGGGCTCTTTTTACTGCTTCATACGGGTCTGCGCTTTTTACGGCTTCCTCCATGAGTGCAAGGGCAATTTCTTTGGCCTTCACATCTCCATGAGAGAGAAGTTCATCTCGATTCATCATGTAAATCACCACCGTAGAGTATTAACGCAGAGCAAGATATAAGGGTTAGGGAGACATCAGAAGAACCCTAAGAAGGGGATCTTCTATCCAATATCTTCCTCCTTCCGAACGTATGAACCCTGCTTTTTCAAGAGTGTCTAGATACTTGTAGATGTGCTGAATTCTCCTAGGTGCCTTTTCTTCCTTCTCAAGCTCTCTATAAACCTCCGCCCCCCTAAGTGCGCTGGGATATGCATTAGCGAGGACTCTAAGCACCTCAACATAAATGGGGCTACTGTAAACGTTCAAGAAAGCTTCCAAATCCTTTTTCCACTCATCAAGGGCATATTTTCTGCTCTCTTCCAGTGCCCTTGGAAGAGCTTTTTCTACAGCAACTCCCCTCCTTACAAGGTTTGTTACAGTTAATCCATAATAAGAAACAAAGCCTGGAACGCCTCCAAGCTCCCTTACAGCCCTTTCAAGTTCGAGCTCATTTTTTACATTAAGATCATAGGTTTCAAAACCTCTTCTCAAAAATTCTACGCCCTCCATCACGCTCCAGCGCGGGAGTGTAAATATCTCGGCCGAGCGCATAAAGTTTGGCTTACTGGCATCGGGATTCAAATACTCCATAAGTAGACCGGGCATTGAGCCTGTAAAAATCAGGGATATGTTCGGATAACTGTCCGTTATCTCCTGAAGTAAACCACGAAAATCCAAATTTTTCAATCTAGCAAGCACCTGAGCTTCGTCAAAAATAAGGAGTCCTCTTGCCGAGTTTTGAGACAGCACCCTTACAAGAGTAGAAAAGTCAGAAGTAAACTCCTCTATGCTTGTCTTCCTAACTTCGACAGAAATTCCGCGAAGGGAAAGGGCGTAGCTCTTACTCATGGTTATAAGTCTTAGAGATGTTCTTTTTGGCTCTATGTCGGATATCGAAATAGCCCTAGCACCAATGAAGCGAGAAAAGTTGAAGTAGATGTAGTGATGGTTTCTTCGTTTTGTGAACTTTTCAGCGATCACATTAACAACGCTCGTCTTTCCTACACGCCTCGGGCCCAAGAGAACAGAAATATTCCCTCTCAGAACTGCTTGAAAAAGTTTTTCAGCTGTATTTCTATGCCCTCCTCCCCAAAGGCACTCCTCCTCCATAATAGGTCTAGTGCTGAAAAAGTTTTTACATACCATGTAATTTACACCCTATGTAAATTACGTTCTATGTAATAAAAATCTTTCGATAAGAACCTTACCTCAAATTTTATCATTCCACAATTATCTCAACAATCACTTCCTGCCCCGGATTTTTCAGCTTCTCCACGAGTTCCCTTTTAATGTCCTTCGCTGCCTTGTTTGCCCTTATTGCAAGGGTTCTCCCATCAACGTAGTCGCTCTTTCTTATCACCATAGAAACCTCACTTTCAAAGCTCAGCCTCTCATCTCCAAGTGCCTCAAGCTCATCAACAATATCATCAACAATTATCCTTATTTTTATTTTTCTGCCTTTTTTCAGGGCTTCTTTTAACTCATCACTTAGGTCTCTAAGAGCTTTGTTGGCTTTTATGCATATTATGCAGTCTCCCCTTGGCGTTAGGTAATCCTCCTTCGTTATTTCCAGCGTTGAGCGGTGGGTTGCCTTTACGTTTTCATGCCCGTAGCAGATGATGGTTTCCTTAACCATGTAAAAACCTTTAAAGGGAAGCTTTATAAATTTGGCTGGGAAAAGTTTAAAACAGCCTCACTTGATTTGGGTGTGGAAATTAAGATTATCGGAGGGATGATGGATGGGAAACATTAAGCAAGGTTTCATTAAGAGAACTGCGAGGGAGCTCTTCAACAGATACCCAAACGAGTTCACAAGGGACTTCGAACACAACAAAAAGAAGGTTGAGGAGCTAACAAACGTCACAAGCAAGACTCTCAGAAACAGAATAGCTGGCTACATAACAAGGCTTGTAAGGCTTAAGGAAGAAGGAAAAATGCTCTAAACCAGCTCTCTCTTTATCCTTTTTAGTTCCTCGATGATTTCTTTTGGGAGAATCCCTTCGAATTCTTTCAAGAGGTCGTCAAACTGTTCATCACTTTCTTTAGCAATCCTGCGCATAAGGTTCTTTATGTAAGTCTCGGTAAGCATTCTGACTTCCTCAAGCTCGCTCTTGATTCTCATGTGCTCTTCTATTTTCTGTTCTATCTCACTTAGGAAGTCAGAAAGCTCCTTGATCTTTTCTTCCACTGGAGCTTGAGACTTTATGAGCTGCCTTATCTCCTCGTATTCCCTCGTCTGTCTGGGCATTTTGGGCTCGTACATCTCCGTGCCAAAGGAATACGGCGTGAGGAGAACCTCCAATCTAATGCCCCTCTTTATTTGATAATACTTCCTGGGCCTGCCCCTTGGAATCTTCTCTACCCTTCCCTCGATTAAACCAGCGTTTTCAAGGATTCTAAGGTGCTCAAGGATGGCCTTTTGCCCCACTCCCAGCTCCTTCGAGAGCTCGCTTACGAAGTATGGCCGTTTGGTCAGTAACAGTAATATTCTCCTTCTCGTCTCGTTTCCAAGGACATCAAGCAGTCTCCCGTGCTCCTCCATGCACTCTCACCCCCGGATGATCGTGATATGTGTTCTCTAACTTAAGGTAAATAAAAAACCTACTTAAATCTTTTGGTTTTATCTACCCAAAATTACTTTAAGTTGAAAGACAGAATATTATCTTGGTGAATCTATATGAAAGTCATTGGAAACATTCACCTTGTTGATGAAACTTTTGCAAACGTCTATCTAATAGAAAGGGGAGAAAAACTCCTCCTTATAGATGCCGGCCTTCCAGGAGAGTATGAGAAAGTCTTGAGGTACGTAGAAAAGCTTGGCTACGTTCCAGAGGACGTGGAGATAATAATAGTGACCCACGCTCATTATGACCACGTGGGCTCTTTAAAAGACCTTAAAGATGCGACCGGTGCAGTGGTTGCGGCCCATAAGGATGAAGTGCCTTATTTGAAGGGAGAGAAAACATACAGAAGAGAAATCGAGCCGGTTGATGTGGAGATAGAGCTGAACGACGGAGATGAGATCGAGGGGCTTAGAGTTATTCATTCTCCCGGTCATACTCCCGGAAGCATTTGTTTGCTCGACCTGGAAACAAAAGCCCTCTTTGTGGGAGATTTGGTTAGGGAAGAGAACGGGAAGCTGGAGGAGATTCCGCACCACTACTCCCTCGACCCAATGAAGAATAGGGAAGCCATAAAGAGGCTTTTGGACGTTGACTTTGTGCATTTACTCCCAAGCCACGGGAAGCCGATCTTGAACGAAGGAAAGGAGAAGTTGAGGGAGCTTGTGGGGAGGCTTTGATTGGAATATTCAATTTCAATATTCATTGCATGCATGAAAATTATATATACCCCCTAACATAAAAACAGAATAACAAAGGACAATATTAATGAGGGGGTTTTCTTATGGATCCGCTAGTCAAGATAATCGAAGAGAAACTTAGAGGCCTTAATCCCAAAATGGAAACCGAAGAAGCAATACGCCTTTTTAGGGATATATTCACCGATACATGGGGTTTTAATTATGCTGATGAACTCATTCCTAAAAATGAGCTGAACGAATTCGTAGGAAGGCACACCGAGATTATCAAGATTATTGCAAAAACGAACCCTCCAGAAGGGGAGAGTTTCTACATTGTCTATGCCAAAAGCAGAAGCGATACCGTAAAGTACAGACAGAGGCTTGTTAAAGACTTGCTCGATTTCACTTATTCTCTGGACTTGGAGTTTGCAAACTTTCTTCTTGTTCTCGATTATTCCAATTATTGGAAGCTTGTTGTTCCAATCTACAGAAGAGAACTTGAAAACGCCAAGCTCAACATTTATGTAATTGACCCGGAAGAGGGGAAATTTAGAACCCTTGTGGGAAACTTAGCCATTGTTGCCCAGGAGCTTAAAAACCTCTACGAAACATCAAAGAAACACCCTCCAGCTGCTCAGATAAAAGCCATTATAGACGAATACATGCAGGTTAAGCCCCTCACGGAGGAGTTTTTCAAAGAGTATAAGGAGTACTACTATAAGCTCAAAGGTGAAATAAAGAGGCTTTATGGAAAAAGGCTTGAGGAGGCCTACAGAGGAGAATTACCAAAAGAGATATTCGTTGAGAGAGCCGCCAAGACTTTTGCCCACACGTTCTTTAACAGGCTGATGTTTGTTTATTTCCTCCAAAAGAAGGGATGGATTGTTGAAGCTAAAAAAGACATATTAAGAAAAGATTTACTGGAAATCATTTCACCCAACATAAAGAATTTCATTAAGTGGATGTATAGGGAGAAGGAGGAATATGGTGGTGAGTTTTACAAAGACTACCTTAGAGTCCTATTCCTCTACGCAATGAACACCCCAAGAAGCGAACGAAGAGATATCGATGAAATCCGAAATATCCCTTCATCCACTGTTAGAGATATATTTACCTATGGAGTCCCGTACTTCAACGGCGGTCTTTTCAACCATGTCAGGGTAGAGAGCGTTGACCTAGACAAAATAATAACATCAACCCTAGTTCCCACCATCTGTGAAGTTGTATAATCTGTCCAGATTCACGGCCAGAATCGCCCCTAAAATCCTGACAACCAACCCCCTC
>LDZQ01001570.1_pt1 | contig 12200 bp, 11 predicted proteins | sample 615361 | NCBI WGS metagenome assembly LDZQ01 (sample SAMN03408297, study PRJNA278302) | terrestrial metagenome | isolation source: oil reservoir sample I2 | place: USA: Alaska, North Slope, Ivishak formation | collected 2013 | reverse complement strand
TTGGGGTAATGTGTTATGGTCTGAAAATCCTCCTCAGAGTCAAATACTGTTTAAATAACAGGGGGTGAAACTAAACACGCCCCGGTTAAAAACTACAAAAACGCTACTTGTGCCGCCTTATGAATTCCCCAATGTCCGTAATGTTTTTAATGAACTTCTTTTCGCTCTTTGGGTTTATAATGCCGAGTCCGAGGATTAAACCCTCTTCATTTAGGATAACAAGCTTTTTGCTCCCCTGCCAGTTATACTCCTTGACCCCTTTTTTCGGCACGTCTTTACCGGTTGTGAAAAGAAACGCAGTTTTTGGCTTTAGAACCGCATAGTTCTTCTTAATATCCACAAAATAGAAGAACTCAATGTTTGGATAGAATTTTTCAACAAGGTTTTTGTCAACTTTTATTGTACCCACAAAGGTCCCAAATGCGTAGGGCTTTACCTTTAGGTTTTCTATTTCTCTCCAAACTTCCTCGTTTACCGCATAGACATCCCTAAACTTTCCCTCAACTATTCCAAAGAACTCGTGTTTTAACTCCCCAAACTTTTCGGCTTCCTTCATTATTAAATCAAACTCCCAAGAGGAAGCCCTTCTGTATCTAAGTTCCATTGTTTTCACCGCTCAAAAGACTGTTTAAGCCCCCCAAATCAGTTTTTTCAAATTCTTCATGAAACCTCACACCAAGTTCTGCTACTTTCTTCCTCGTTATAACCTCTTTTCCTTCACCAATCCCTGGACAGCTCTCATCATAGTAGAGCCACAGCTTTTCTTCATTATATTCAAAGGGCTCCTCACCCTCAATGCCAAGCGGCTTGTAGGACACCATAAACGGGTAGATCTGACAAATTAAGGGGTTGTAATCGTGGATTTTACATCTTCCTGTCTCTGGATCGTGGAAAACACACCCAAGATCCCATTCCCTATAGGCCAAAACAAAGCGTATTTTCCCTTCTTCTGCAGTTAAAAGGATAAAATCCTGGGGATCATGCCCCCTTCTCATTATGTTCTTTATGTCATGCAAAGTTAGGTAGATAAACCTCCCCCTACAACAGTCTAAGCAGAATTTGCACTCAAACCTCACATCGCTTTTCAATGGTTTTGGCTTGAATCTCACTTTTTAATCCCTCATAAAAAGCTCTTCCCGAAACTTTTAAATCTCTCGGAATAGAAAACAAATGTATGAAAGCGCGTTCTATCATAGGGATAATCTTGGCAGTTCTCATGGTCATGTGTATAAGCCCTTCTCAGGCAAAACTCAAGGGATTCCAGTTCTCGGAAGTCCCGAATGTTAAATCTCTTTTTGGAAGGTATGAGGACATCATCGGGAATGAAACAATAACCCTTGAGATAGCTTTTGACGGCTGGAACGCCACAATTGAAGGAGTCCAAGAGATCGAGCTTTTCCTAAGCTCTCCGAGTACAATACCCCTCCTCTTTGAGAACTCATCAATCTTAAAATTCGAGGCTGAGGAAATTGAAGTTCGCGGCGCAAAGGCCAATATAACAGCATTTTATGACGGCAGATACGGTCTTTTGCTACTGGATATAAAGCCTATTGAAAATACCCAGCGGATTAAAATTTCCTATACCTCAAAATATCAACCTCTTTTTGACGTTAACATGAGGGATATAATCGATTGGCACATTAAGTCAACCAAGAACTCCTTTTATCTTCCACCCGAGGCTTATATGGTGCTTTCGAAGGTGGAGGGAAATTTAATGGTTAAAGTTTCCTCCCACCCATCTAACTACACCCTCGCAGGTCTTTCAAAGCTTCCAAATGATAAATACAAGCCGCTTCTTCCGGAGGGAGATACTTTCCACACAGATGGCGGGAGATTTTACATTCTTTTGGGGAAGTGGAGCACCCATGAGAGATCAATTGAAATAGATGGCAGAAGTGTAAGGGTCATAGCACTAACAGACGAGGGAGAGTGGGTTGTTGACGAGCTTGCAAAAATTCTGAAAGTGTATTCCTCCTATCTGATCCCATATCCCTACAATGAGTTCGTTTACATCAGAATCAAAGGGCATAGAAGTGAAATTGAAGGATTTGGGCTCTATGGAGGGGCAGCAGGGACTCAATTTGAAAACCTCATTCCCCATGAAGTTGCCCACAACTGGTTTGGAATATATGCGGAGCTTGGACTTTTGGATGAGTCCCTCGCAACATACACGTCATTTCTCTACAAACCGACGCTTGAACAAGCGGACTACTGGGAAGGAATATGCCTCAGCTCGAGGGATAGAACACCGATAGTTGAGATTAACGCTGTCACAAGGAGGCACCAAACCAACCTATATCAAAGGGGTGGCTTTATTTTCCGCTCTCTACAGTTTGTTGTTGGAAACGAAACCTTTTTCCAAGGGCTTAGGGAGCTCCTTGAGATTTGCCACGCTAAGGACTGCAGGGAAACTGAGAAAACGTTAACTCTGATTAAGGAAATCTATGAAAACCTAACCGAGCAAGATTTAGACTGGTTCTTTAGGGAGTGGTTTTATAGGGCAGACTACCCGAACTTCACGGTTTCAAGCTTAAAACTCCTTCAAAAGGATTCAAACTACATTTTAAGGCTCAATATAAGTGAAGAGAACGGCTTTGCAATGCCCCTTGAAGTGAGGATTGTTACGTCAGTGGAGAACATAACGAAGAGAATCTTCGTGAACGGCTCATCTGTTTTAGAAGTTGAGAGCAAGGGAAGGCCCACAGTGATAATTCTTGATCCAAATGACCGGGTATCCAATGTTAACGGCTCCTCCTATAGGGCTAACTGGGAAAAGCTTACATTTGAGAGAATCGAGAGAGAAGAGGAGGAAATAGAAGGAGTTAAGATAGCTGTGAACTGACTCAAGTGTTCAAATGTGCATCAAACTCTTTGCTTTTCACAAAGTTTGCATAGCCCTTGTCAAGCCTCTTGCTCACATATGGGCCGTCCTTTCTGTAGCCAAACTTTCTGTAGTATTCCCTAACGCCGACACCGCTTATAATGAGCATCTTCTTTACGTCGAATTCTTCCCTCACTATTCTCTCCGCCTCAGCTAAGAGCTCCCTTCCGTAACCTCTGTGCTGCCACTCGTACTTCGGCTTTCCTCCTATAGGCACGAGCGGGCCGTATACGTGGAGCTCCCTAACTATTGCTGATGGACAGCAGTTTATTTCCTTCCTGTGGGCTTTTTCACTTGGGATTCTAAGCCTGATGAAGCCGATTAGAATGTCGTTCTTCACATCTTCAAAGCTCAGGAATACCTCATGTCCCTCGCTTGCTTTATAATCCTCCCTTAGCAATTTGATGTGCTCAACCTCTGGCTGAACCCCAAACTTCTGCATCTGGTGTCCAACTTCCCTAAAGCGAATCTCTCTCGGCCTTATGCCCCTCTTTATGAGCTCATTGAACACCAACTGGCCTAAATTGGAGTGTTTTACTCCAGCTTCAACAAGCTGAACTGGGATATCCCTCTGTATTCTCATTACTCTGACCCACTTTGGCAGTATCTTGTAAACTTCAACTAGCAGTTCAACGGCTTCTTCAGTAGTGTAGGGTCTATATTTCCCTTCCTTATACCATCTGTAGAGGAGCGTATCCTTTGTGACCAGAGTGGGGTAAATTTTGAGCATATCAGGCCTGAAGCGCTCATCTTCAAAGATTATCTGGAAGGCCTTTAAGTCTCTTTCAAAGTTGCTCCCCGGAAGACCCGGCATCATATGGTAGTTTATCTTAAGACCAGCATCTTTAAGGAGTTGTGTGGCCCTTACCGTATCCTCAACGGTGTGCCCCCTCTTTACCCTCTCATAGATGAAGTTGAAGACCGTCTGAACTCCAAGCTCTACTCTCGTTGTGCCAAGCTTAAGCATTCTATCGATTTGTCTTTCCATAGCCCAATCTGGCCTTGTTTCAAGAGTTAGCCCCACCATTCTGACCTTTGCCTTCTCGTTCTTCCTCTGCTCTTCCTCGAGATAATAGTACGGTTTTCTGTGAGTTTTCTCCCAGGCCTTTTTGAAGAATGGGTCTTCGTCAATCTCTCCAAAAAGAACTGCCTTTCTAATTTTCTCTTCAAGGTTTTCGATGTCCTTGAAGTAAGGGAAATCGTTCATGGCTTTGAAGGCCTCTTTTATGAACCACTCCTGGTAATCCAAATCCACAGCGGGGAAAGTTCCTCCCTGTATAATAACCTCAACTTTGTCTATGTCGTGGCCGATATCATAGAGCTGCTTCAAACGGTTCATCATTATGAGATAGGGATGATAAGCATTCTGAAGAGCCCTTAAAGCTGATGGCTCCTTTCCAGTGTAGCTTTGGGGAGAACCCTCACTTGGGCCTCCGGGACAATAGATACACCTACCATGCGGGCACGGAAACGGCTTTGTCATCATTGCAACAACAGCAACACCGCTAATTGTCCTAGTAGGCTTCTTCTTGAGGAAGTCCTTGAACTTCTCCCTATCTTCTTTGCTCATCACTCTAAGCACGTCTGAATTAGTAGGGATCCTTGAGAGATGATATTTAGCAGCGATTTTAACCTTAAACCTATTTAGTTCTCTCCTGTCCCTAATCTCGCCCGAAATTACAGCCCTTGCAATTTCCTCGCAGGCTTTTCGATACTTTTCATCCATCCTCATCACGTTCATAGAAGTGAGCTGGCATTTAAAAGTGTTAACATTGCACATTAAAAAAGAAAAAGTAGACCAAAAATCAAAACAGCAAACCTACAAGATAAGGAGCCGCAACAAGCACCATGAATAATATACCAATTGAAACTCCGTTCCTAACGAATGTCGCAGAAATAAGGCCTACCAATATTGAGCCAAAGATTCCTGCGATTCCAGCATCATTGTACGCCAGCACCAGCACTATTGCTAGGAATGTAGCGTATAAAGCTTCTGCAGGCACTTTTTTAAAGACAAAGCGAGTCAATTGCTTGGAATATTTGATAAGTATTAAATACGCAAGTACTGCAGCAAATAAAGTTGCATAAACAGTAACGAGGATTATTGTTGATGTTGAATATCTTTGAAGAAGGACGTCTCTTGGAGTCAACCCACCAAAAGCTGCAAGTTCAGCAAAGAATGGATGTGCTGGTCCTGCTGACATTGGTCCCGTAGGAACTCCCAATGCAATGAGGGGTATAAGAGTTCCCCCAATATAAGTAGCATTCTTTATGGCATCTCTGACTGCATAAGCCATAAGAGAGCCCTTAAGTTCATCTTTTTGGCTTTCCTTTACAAGATCCCCAAAGAGAACTGTTAATCCTACAGGGCTCATGAAGGTTGCTAAAATTCCACTTAACCCCGCCAAGAGGGAGGAAAGCATAACCTCTACCTTGGTAAGATGATGCAAGGGGTTTAATGATATTTTTCCAGTTTTTACTAGCTTAATCCGGGCATAGTCTTGTCGCTTTAAATGATGGTTATTCGGTGAAATTAATGTTAAGAGCTCGTAAAGTATTGGACCAATTGTAATTGCTAGAAAGATGCTTATAAAGGCTGACTGCCCATATAGCCCCCTAAGACCCTGAACAAGCATTGCAAATGGGAATATAGCCAACAATGCAAGCACCTTTGCCTTTGACATCACTGCTAGTAAAAGTATCCCTGCAACAATCAAATACACCCAACCGGGCCAGTCTAAGGGCCCAGCAGGGTTTTTAAGTAATTCTCCAAGAGGCGTCAAGTAGAAAGACAAAGGCAACGTTATTGCTATGGCAACTACCGTACCAATGACACTAGCAGTTATCCCCTTTCTTAAGATAATCTCCGAATAACCATATTTCCTGGCCACTAATGCATCTGGAACCTGAGGTACAGCCATAACACCACCGGGAATTGCAGCAAGTGCCGTAGGAACTGCATCTGCAGCTTTAAATGCGACTATTGTACCCATGAACCAAGCAAGAACAAGCAGAGGATCAAATCCAGCCGCCAGGAAGGCTAGAGTTATTGGGGCAATTGTGGCAGTTTCATCAGTTCCGGGTATCATTCCAATTATTATGTACAACAAAACCGAAAAAGCCGTTAGGAAGGTAGCTTGGATTAAAAGGCTGACGATATCCATTTTACTCCTCCTCCACGATTCTTTTTGGTTCAATTATTGCAGTGGACACTATAAATCCAAAAAATGCTCCAAGAGCACTTAGAGTCACTCTCAGGGCATTTAGCAAGTCCTCTCTTCCTAGCATGCTGACTATCTTGGGGGCACTGAAATACATCAAAAAAGCCAATCCGCCCGTGATTAAAAATGCCTTCAGGAAGTCATGTTCTGCTATCACTTCTCCAAAAATTTCATATAAATTTTGACTTGTTTTACCCATAGTTGTTTCACCAAATTGCAGGTTTTGTATTTTTTGTATTTAAGGATTTCGGCTATAGTTGGTAATCTTTTATGTAATTGTCGAGTATTATAGGAAAGGTTTAAACATATTAAAGGTGATTATTAGGTGGTGAAGAAAATGGCGAGTAGAGATGAAATTGTTGCATTCCTTGATGAGTATTTAAGCATAAACTCTTTTCCCGATAAATCCCGAAACGGACTACAAGTTGAGGGAAGAGAAGAGGTGGAAAAGATCGCTTTTGCAGTTGATGCCTGTATGGACACCTTTATTAAAGCCAGAGCTCTAAGAGCGGATATGCTAATAGTCCATCACGGCTTAATATGGGGAGGAATAGAGTACGTAAGAGGGCTTGTGCAAAAAAGGCTTAAGTTTCTTCTCGAAAATGAGATGAACCTCTACGCTGCTCATTTGCCTCTTGACGTTCATCCCGAGGTAGGAAACAATGCCCAGCTTTTGAAGCTCTTAGATTTGGAGCCAAAGGAACCCTTCGGAGAGTACAACGGAATAAGCATAGGATACATTTCGGAATTTGAGGAACCAAAACCTTTACCTCTGGTGGCCCAAATACTTGTAGAGAAGCTGAAGACTGAGTATGTAAAAGCCTATGAATTTGGAGTAGAGGAAATAAAAAGCGTTGCAGTAGTCAGCGGCAGGGGAGGATTTGCAATCCCAGAGGCAATAGAAAAAGGTGTTGATCTCTTCATAACAGGAGAGTTTTTACACGACGACTACCACACAGCTAAGGAAGGAAAGTTAACCGTTATAGCGGCAGGACATTATGCTACAGAAACCCTTGGAGTTAAAGCATTAATGCCAGTATTGAGAGAAAAGTTTGGAGTCAAGACTGTGTTTATTGATAATCCTACTGGGCTGTGAAGTGTGGTAGAAAGGCTTCATCAAAAAGATAACTGACCTACACAAGATATAGCCACGAAAAATAGGAGAGACACGGTTTGTTATCTTTTTATCCTAAGGAGTCTACACTTCAGGGAGACTTAGGCAACCGTTTTTTAATAAATTTCTCAAAAGTTATAAATGCCAATACTCCGACAATAGCATTCGACATCTTTAGAATAACAGTTCTAACAACTTGCCCGGATAACGAGCCTGCAAGGAAGTTCACTAACAGCATCATAATGCCCCATACTGCACTCGCTAGAATAATGCCAGGAAATTCCTTCCAAGCTATAAGGAAATATCCTATCACCATGGGAAACGCTATTGTTCCAAAGGCTATAAGAGGCGGCGTGTTGTCCAATACCGCCAACCACGTAAAAATTAAAGATAATGCAAGAACCAAATAAAACCTCTTATTACTCAACTCTACCATTTCGCACACCTCATGGTCCCGGTGCTAATAGTCACAGTAAGTTCCCTCTTCATCACAGCATCCAGTAGCACACAAAGGACATGAAACTATAACACAATAAAGACACTCTCCACATGCCCATGCACTTCCTCTAGCACATCCGCCACATGGAAACGCACAATCTCCACAACAATCTAGCATACATCCCCAGTTATAGTCACAACAGTACGAGACACAGTCCGCAAAGTAGCCAGCAATGTTTGATTTAAGCCGAGTCTAATAGGTATCACCGACTTTTGCACCGTAGTTGTTTCCGTGAGCTCATGCCCAAACACCTTATCTAAATCTAACCTCATAAATAACTACACTCCCCCTTGGAACTAAGGCAAAGTTCATCTCGAATACCTCTTCTCAATATTTAATCTCTATGTAACCAGAGAGCTACTGTCCCGATTATGAGCATTATTATAAGCACCCCTACTAATAAGACATTGATGTTTTTATCTGAAGCATTTAGAGGCGGCATTATCTTTGTTTCTGAAGTCTCTGAAAACAAAGGAGAAAGTGTAGCATTAACAACCCTATGTTCACATGAATTTATAACGACTTCTTGGGTGTAACTTTTATACCCCCTAGCCATGACTCTGATAAAATACTTGCCCTCTGGCAATTTGTAATCCAAGAGAGGTACAGCCCCAATTTTTGTCCCATTTAAATAAATTTCTGCGTTAGATACATTCGAAAATACAGTCAGATATCCAGCTCCTCTAATTTTGATAATTCTAACGTCTCTTGCTCTCAGGGAAATATTTTCGGTGTGATTAATACATCTGTCTCTAATCACTCTTACTTCATATCTTCCTGGAACAACAGTGATATTCTTAGGAGAATTAGTAAGAAAGGTGTTGTTTAAGTAAATCCTTGCAGAGGGAGCAAGCACAGTGATGATCGACGTTTCAGCTGGAGGCAGTATTCTAAAGATGTAAATGCTTGTTTTTCCTGCCACAATTATACTTTTTCCTACATGGACAACATGAGAGAGCTCGGTTCCAATTTCAATTACAGTATCTATTTCATTGAGGACATGTATCCTTCCTTTCTTTCTTATTAGCACTGTGACGTTGTCAACCACCGAAACATCAACAATATCCTTAATTTCTCGAAATAATATAGCTTCGCCATGCGTATCCAGAAGATATAACTGAGAAGGCGTGGCGATTAGAACATACTTGCCATCATTTGACATTTCCACATCTACTAATGATTCAAATTTTCTTTTCCAAAGAATAGTGCCATTCCTACTGAAGAACAAAACATTTGGATTTTTCTTAAAGTATAAGTCTTGATAATTGTCAAAACTCACAACTAATGAATAATTTCCAGTCGTGGAAATCTTGTAAACATGTCCAACCTCCTGTCTCCATAGCACTCTCATCCCACTGTCTGTGAGTTTGAGAAAGTAAACCGTGTTATTATTTGAATTTCCAACTAGTATATATTCTCCATTCACATATAATTTATCGCCAAGTTTTAATCTCCATAGGAGTTCTCCTTCTTTGTTAAAAAGATATGTGTACCCCTTGGAATCTCCAACAATTATATATTTTTCTGAAACAAAAACGCTATTAACCCACGGGTGTTCTTTTTTCCAGATTATTTTCCCATTACTTCCAATGAGATAAACATATCCGGTTGAATTTTTCTGAACAGCAAGAGCTATCATATCATTATGATATGAAATCGAGGTTATAAAGTCTCCCAACATTTCTTTCTTCCACAAAACTTTTCCATTTTTAAAGAGGTACACACTTGCATTTCCATCGCATATTTCATATGTTCCACCTGTTGGTTCGGATTCATAATAACATGCCGCATTGAGCCCTACTGCGATGAAATCCTCGTCACCAGCGATTACAGAAACATTACGACTAAACGTGTGACCCCACCAGAAGGCTAAATGTGCGGTTGTATTGCCAGTGAAAAAGAAAAGAACAAAAACCAAAGAGAGCACAAACCGTCTCATTCGTATTCCCCCTCAATTACTCTCTTGAGGGATATACTCCCTGGTTGGTCGATCTTCATGTGGGAAATTCTGAGATGCTGAATCATCCGGGGCAAAGCATGCATTGCAGTGTCCATTAGACCAATGACACCCATAGGGATTATCATGAGAACTACTACTTCTGCAACAGTTAGACCTTAATGCCCTTGAGAAAACCCTAATTACATATTCCCCATTAGGTATTGTAAGAGGATCATTAGGATCCGGTAATCTAGGTCTGTAGCTTGTTACCCAACAGTTAGTGGCAGAGTTACATTCAAACTGCCATATTAAGTTTGCAATTTGATATTCCCCAGTAGAGGGGTTATAAGCTATACCATCATAGAAGTATTTTATTTGCACGGATTTTGCCCTACTGTCATAGTACTTTGCTAATTCCCAGTATTCATGTAATTTACTTTCTTTTTTAAAAGTGTAGGTACAAAATTCTCCTAGATAGTAGTCCGTGTTCGGCTCACTTGAAGAGTACACTCCTACCCAGACTGCAATTGGAGTTAAATCTTTAAAAGATGGTGTTCCAGGGTAAGTATATGATGGAAGCGTTTGTTTTAATGGATTAGCTCCACAATAAGGGATGCCATCAATGATGATTTCTGCGCATGAATATTTTACTCCAAGTTCATTGTAATAAGTAACATTAGAATAAATTCCATAAGGTTCTATTCCCATTGTTTTCATGATTGTTTGTTTTCTTCCGAGTTCTTTAAGGTTTTTGAATGTTTGCAATTTATCCCTCTCCTCCAAGTAAGCATAAATTCTATCCCAAATTTCCTTTCTCTGCCGAATAAGCTTTAAAGCATCCTCAACTGTAGCATTACCAGCTTTTATCTCTTTAATAACCTCCCTAAGCTTCATGTCTGTAACAACGTACTCATCAAACGTTAATTCACCAGCCTGCCTGTAAAAAGCAATAAACCACTTCAAATCAACATCCTTCCTAACAGAATGAACCTTTTCAATATACTCTCTGACTAACTCGTCCTCCCTAGGAAGCCTGTAATAAAGAACTTCAACACCATAAGGAGTCCGACGAGTATACTTCTTGATTAACTCCAAGCTCAGCTCTTGCCTTTTATAAAATTCCAAATCACTCTTCAAAAGCTGAGCTTCATCCTCAAGTTTAACAATCTTCTCAAGTGTTTCAACGCTCTTAGTTTTATTAAGTTCAGCATAAAGTCCCTGCAATTCTGCTTCTTTTTGGTTAATCAACTTTGTTAAATTCTCAATTTTTAAGTTAACCTCACCCAAAGCCTTATCAACATCAAAATCCCTACAAGAACTGCAAGCACTGCAGGCCTCAGAACTAACCGGAACTTGAGAATTCTTGACTTCCCGAAAGCTTTCCTGAGCAAAAACAAAACCAAAACTACTAAAGACCAACAACCCAACAATGCTCAAAACTACCCATCTTTGCATCTGCCCCCCCCAAGCATGAGGAAATTTTCAATAATAATAAGTCCTCAAACTATATAAAATTTACCATTGGAAAAAACAAAAAGACAAAAGTAAAAAAAGAAAACCATCAAACAAAGTAAAAACTCAAAAATACCTTAATCGCTTAAATCTGCATCCAAAACAATTCAAAAAATAGCAACTGTCAGGTAAAAATCCTAAATTGAATTCAAAAACTCCCTAAACTTTTCTCCAATGTTTTCCGGAGAGATAACCTTCACTTCCACTCCGAGCTCTTTGAGATATTCACTTACCCAGCTGTTCCTTAAGGGCTTACCTCTAAAAGGATACACCACCCAGAGATGCCTAAACCCAGCCCGCTTAGCCTTTACTGCATTGTAAAGAATCCTCTGCTTTATCCATTTATAGGAGCTCTCAAACTCAATTGCCAGAATTTTTTCGTCCCCTCTCAAAATTGCCAAGTCTACCCTGGCCCCATCTCTCGTGGAAAATTCCTTAACAGCCTTAAACCCCATTTCCCCAGCAATTTTACTTAATTCCTCAGTGAGTGCCTTTATTCTAATCTCAAACCCTCCAAAAAATTTGAAAAATTAAAGAGCCTTTTTGAGCTCTTCAATAGCCTCTCTGGCCTTTAGAACATTCTTTACCTTCCCTTGAGCTAGGTCTTTCTTACCTCCACCGCCTCCGCCTGCAACCTTTGTGATTATCTTTATCAAATCACCGGCCTTGTGTGGTATTTCATCACCAACACTGACCACAACGGCTTTGCTGTCTTCACTTATCAAAGCAACAATCCTCTTTGGTTTCTTAAGCTTCAGAGCTGCTTCTCTTAAGTGATCTATCTCTCCCTCCACTATAGCTCCAATGAACTCAATCTCCCCTATTTTCTCAACTTTGCTCTCGAGCTCATAGATTAAAAGCTTTGCAAGTTCTTTGTTGAGCTTCTCCACTTCTTTCCTTGCTTGCTTCCATTCCTCAAAGAACCTCTCTGCGGTCTCTGGCAGTTTCTCTGGAGGAACTCTAAATACCTCACTCGTTCTGCTTAATATCTCCCTTTCCTTCTGCCATTCCTTGATAGTTGCCTCGCCACATGT
>LDZQ01001221.1_pt1 | contig 12255 bp, 12 predicted proteins | sample 615361 | NCBI WGS metagenome assembly LDZQ01 (sample SAMN03408297, study PRJNA278302) | terrestrial metagenome | isolation source: oil reservoir sample I2 | place: USA: Alaska, North Slope, Ivishak formation | collected 2013 | reverse complement strand
TTTAATGATGTTGATCTCCTCTGATAATCTAACCACTTCACGTTAAATGGATATAGGTATATAAATATTTCTATTCCCTCCTTTTAGAAAAATTATTAAATATCAATATCATTATTTAATATGAGAAATGTAATTAATGGGAGGTGTTAAATAATGGGATCATCATTCAAATCCCCTGCTGATACAGCGAAAGCCTGTTCTGCGATCGCGGAACTGAAAGAAAAAGCACCACTTGGAAAGGTTATAGTTTTGAGTTTCCTTGCGGGTGCATACATAGCTTTTGGAGGCCTCTTGGCCGAAGTTGTAACTGGTGGAATGGCCAAAGCAGGATACCCTGCAGGTCTTGTTAAACTTGTCTTTGGTGCAGTGTTCCCAGTCGGGCTCATGCTTGTCATAATTGCGGGTTCTGAGCTCTTCACAGGGAACTGTATGTACATGCCATTTGGTATACTCGATAAGAGAGCAAGTGTCATGGGATTGATAAGGAATTGGGTAACAAGCTGGGTATTCAACCTTGTTGGAGCAGTATTTGTTGCTTACTTCCTTGCAGTTGCTACAGGTATCCTTTCAGCAGACCCCTGGCAGGCATCTGCCCTGCAGATTGCCAAGTTCAAGGCTCTTGGAGGAGTTGAGTTCGTTGCTGCAGGTAAAACCATAAAATCACTTACATGGACTCAGGCATTCCTCAGGGGTATTGGCTGTAACTGGCTTGTTTGTCTTGCAGTATACCTGGCGATTGCTTCTGATGATATCATAGGTAAAATCTGGGGAATATGGTTCCCTATATTCGCATTCGTTGCCATAGGATTCGAACACAGTGTTGCAAACATGTTCTTCATACCAGTCGGCATCTTCCTTGGTGGAGTTACATGGAGCCAGTTCTTCATAAACAACATGATACCAGTTACACTCGGTAACATTGTAGGGGGCGCTGTCTTCGTTGCGTGCCTCTACTGGTACACCTACCTCAAGGAGTAGGTATACCATTTACATTTTTTTTTAAATGGAGGTGATAATATGAATATTGAATATGTTCCTAACACATGTCCTTACTGTGGTTGTGGCTGTGGAATGAACATAATATCAGTCAACGGGGAAATAGAGGGTGTTGAGCCCTGGAAAAGGCATCCCATGAATGAGGGAAAGTTGTGTCCTAAGGGTAACTTCGCCTACCAGTTTGTGAGCAGGGACGACCGTCTCAAAACCCCTCTGATAAAGGAGAACGGTGAGTTCAGAGAAGCATCATGGGATGAGGCCCTTGACCTCATCGCATCCAAACTTAAAGAATACCGTGAGGAGGATCCTGATCTCCTAGCATTCCTTGCATCTGCAAGGTGTACCAATGAGGAAAACTACAGCCTCCAGAAATTTGCCAGGGCAGTGATCGGGACACAGAACATTGATCACTGCGCAAGGCTCTGCCACGGACCATCAGTCGCTGGGCTGGCACAGACCTTTGGGTCAGGTGCAATGACAAATTCAATTATAGACATCGAGGAAGCCAGCTGCATATTCATTATAGGTTCAAACACAGCAGAACAGCACCCGCTCATATGGAGAAGGGTTCTCCGTGCAAAGTCCAAGGGCGCAAAATTAATAGTTGCAGACCCCAGGATCACACCAACAGCCAAACAGGCCGACATATACCTGCCCTTCAAACCAGGCACAGACATCCCGCTGCTTAACGCAATGATGAACGTGATAATCGAAGAGGGCCTGGAAGATAAGGATTTCATAGAGAAAAGGACAAAGGGCTTTGAAGAACTCAAGGAAGTAGTGAAGAAATACAAACCAGAGGATGTTGAGGAATTAACACTCACACCTGCGGATAAGATCAGGGAAGCTGCAAGGGTGTATGCAGAGGCAGACAGCGCAGCCATACTCTTTGCCATGGGTATAACACAGCACATTACAGGTACAGACAACGTTATTTCAACCGCAAACCTAGCCATGCTCACAGGTAACATAGGTAAGCCCGGTGCAGGGGTCAACCCGCTGAGGGGTCAGAACAATGTTCAGGGAGCCTGTGACATGGGAGCCCTCCCTGCATTCTATCCAGGATACCAGAAGGTCATTGATGAGGAAGCAACCGAGAAGATGACCTGTGCATGGGGATGCAGTGACCTTAAATGCACACCAGGGCTGACAGTCGTTGAAATGATGAATGCGGCTGAGAAGGGAGAGCTCAAGGCCATGTACATAATGGGTGAAAACCCCATGGTCTCCGACCCCGACATTCAGCACGTTAAGGAATCCCTTGAAAGCCTCGAATTCCTGGTTGTCCAGGACATATTCATGACAGAAACCGCTGAACTGGCTGATGTTGTTCTACCTGCAGCTGCCTGGGCTGAAAAGGACGGTACATACACAAGCACAGAAAGGCGTGTTCAGTACATAAGAAAGGCTGTTGAAGCTCCAGGTGATGCCAGAGAAGACTGGGACATAATATGCGACCTGGCAAAGAGGATGGGAGCCGAAGGATTTGACTTTAACTCCCCAGCCGAGATCTTTGAAGAGATAAGGGAGGTAACACCCCAGTACGCGGGCATGAACCCTGAAAGGCTTTCAAAACCAGAAGGTCTTCACTGGCCATGCCCCGATGAAAGCCATCCAGGAACACCAATACTTCACACAGAACAGTTTGCAACACCTGACGGCCTTGGAATATTCTTCCCAATAGAACACAAAGACCCTGCTGAAGTTCCAGATGAAGAGTACCCATTCATCCTTACAACGGGTCGTGTACTGTTCCATTACCACACAGGATCAATGACAAGGAGATCAGAGACCCTTGACAGGGAACTGCCAACAGGATTTGTTGAAATAAACGACGAAGACGCCTCTGAACTTGGAATCAGAAGTGGTGACATGGTTAAGGTCAGAACAAGAAGGGGTGAAATTGAGATAACAGCAAGGGTCACACCCGATATAATGAAGGGTGTTCTGTTCATCCCATTCCACTTCGCAGAATGCGCTGCCAACATGCTGACAAGCTCCAGCGAACTTGACCCTGCAGCCAAGATGCCGGAGCTCAAGGTTTCCGCAGCCAGTATAGAGAAATGAGGGGGCTTGATGATGGTTGAAGTAAACGATATGTATTATGCTTTTTCAGAGAATGAAGAAATTGCAGAAAAAGGTGAATATGGAGGGGCCGTAACCTCACTGCTGAAATTCCTGCTTGAAGAAGGAATCGTTGACGCGGTTCTAGCCGTTAAGAAGGGTTCAGATCTCTACGATGCCGTCCCAACCCTGATAACAGATCCCAATGAGGTCATAGAATCTGCAGGTTCACTCCACTGCGGTACACTCAACATTGCAAAGGTCATCACACGTTACCTTAACGGCGCAAGGGACATGAAGATAGCTGTCACAACAAAGCCATGTGATGCCATGACAATAGTTGAGGTCGCCAAGAGGGGTAAGATAGACAGGAACAACGTGATAATGGTGGGTGTTAACTGTGGAGGAACACTTCCACCTGTAAAGACGAGGCAGATGATAGAAGAAGTATATGAAATGGACCCTGACGACGTTATCAAGGAGGAAATAGCAAAGGGTAAACTGATAATTGAAACATCAGACGATGAAAAGGGCATCAGTGTTGATGAAGTAGAAGAGATGGGTTACGGTAGAAGGACCAACTGCAGAAGATGTGAGAAGAACATACCAAGGATGGCTGACCTTGCACTGGGTAACTGGGGTGTTATAGGACCCCTGGCCGGCAAGGCAACCTTCGTGGAAGTAACATCTGAAAAGGGTGCTGAAGTCCTTGAAAAGGCAATAAACGCAGGAGTGATTCATGTAGAGGACCCAATACCCAAGGGTATTGAAATACGTGAAAAGATTGACCAGGCAATGGTTAACCTTGCAACCAAGTGGCAGAAAAATGACTTCAGTGAAGAAAGCGGTGCTGAAATCCTTATGAACCTTGATAAGTACATGGATGACCTGAACCGCTGCATCAAGTGCTACAGCTGCAGAGAAGCATGCCCGATCTGTTACTGTGAAGAGTGTTCACTTGAAACAAGGACTCCTGAATGGCTTGAAAAAGGTAAACTTCCACCATCCCCTGTCTTCCACCTTGAGAGGATGATGCACATGGTGGATTCATGTACCAACTGTGGCCAGTGTGAGGAACTCTGCCCTGCAGAGATACCCCTTGCAAGGATATGGCATGAAATAAACATCAGGGTACAGAACACCTTCGGCTACAAGACAGGGTTTGACACAGGTCAGGAACCTCCACTGACCCATAAATAAAAAAACCATCCTATTTTATTTTTTTAAGGTGATACGATGATTATAGATCAGTTACTGGAAAAAAACCAGGAATTCTTAAGGGATTTTAAGGGCGAAGACCTCAGCCACAGGCCAGCCAAAAAACTCGCCATCGTAACATGTATGGACACAAGGTTAACAGATTTTCTTGAACCTGCAATGGGCCTTGAAAGGGGTGACGCCAAGATCATAAAGAATGCAGGTAACCGTATAACGGATGATGCACTGAGGTCACTTGTGGTTGCGGTGCACTCCTTGGGCGCCGAGGAGATAATGGTCATAGGGCATACTGACTGTGGAATGGCGAATGTTGACTTTGAAAGACTCAGGAAAGCCATGGAAGAGACTGGAGTCCCCCCTGATTTTATCGAGGAACTTGGACTGGAGGACTGGATCCTGGCAATTGATGATGAGGAAAAAAATGTTATTGAAGGTGTCAGGACCATCAAGGAATTCAGGGCAATCCCCGATGATATACCTGTCCATGGGCTGATAATCGATGTTAGGACAGGAGAACTGAAGGTTCTTCATCGCGACTGATTCAATTTGTTTCATTTTCCAGTTTTCATCAATACCATAAAACAGTTACGCAAGTCCTCAACGCTTATAATCGGGATTTTCATATAATTACATATAATTCATTGTTAGGGAGTGGACTGGTTGGATAGAGAGACGAAAATAGTTCTTGTGGTATGTTTTGTACTTGTTGCAGCTTTAGGTTTAACTTCTGGGATGCTGATGAATCGGGTCACAGAACCCGGAAGTGAGAAGATTACATATACCTCAGAAGAGGTGAAACCCCCCGGGGATGGCCAGATCCTCCAGTGGCATAGGGTTGCAGCCTTCACGGGATCAGGTGATGATTATCAATGTTTCACCATCAGGGGGAGTAAGTTCATGGTGGTCATGTCCGCCACACCCATGATCAACTACGACATAAATATCATGACCGTTGATGTCCTAAGGGACGGCGCCGGGATAGCAACCGACACCATAGACTGGGGACCGACTGAGTCTCCAAAGAGCAAAACCAGAAGGATAGAGGTCTCAGGGGGTCCTGGAACATACTGTGTAAGTGTGTATTCAACAGAGCTTGAAAGCTGGAAGGTCACAATATGGGACTACTACTAGAAGCTTTCTGTTTTCCAATCAATTTACTTATTTCAAGCTTATGATCTTTTCAACCAATTAAATCCACCTATGGCTCCTTTAACATCATCTCACGCCATATAGATTCTATATCAAGGTCCCCGCAAGAGAGCTTGCCACTGAATTCACTTACCTTTACCATTGCAGGGACCGGAGTCATGAGTCCAAGGACAACGGCCTCACCGATGTTCAGTGAGGGTAAATGCGAAAGGAAGTCATCACTGAGGGTCTCACTGGCCTTCTGGACATGCATCTGATCGTTCGGTTCAATGAGGCGCATAATTATCATGTTGTTGGCCTGGGAGAGCGCTCCAGAATCAAGGGACTTAGGGCTCTCACAAGGCATAGACCAACACCGAACTTTCTACCCTCCCTGGCAACTCTGTTTATCCAGTACCTTGATTCTGTAGTTCTGTCGGTGGGGGTCAGTATATGAGCCTCCTCAAGTACAAGGAAGACAGGGGTTTCAAGTCCCTCCCCCTGCTGAAGGTACTTCTTCCTGTTCTGAAGCACCTCTTGGAGCACGTGGCTTACGATAACATCTGAACCGGTCTCATCCACCGAGCCAAGGTCGATGACATTGGCATGGTTGAACTTGAGTCTTTCGATTATCCCAATAGCCCCCATGTCTATTATCTCATCATAGGCACTTGCCATGTGCTCCAGCTTGTTCTGGACGTCTATGATGCTTCTTCTGTCACTGCTATTTTCTCTGAGTAGCTCATTGAGTTCCTCATTCATCCTTCTGAAGAACTCCTCACAGGGTATAGTGCCGCTTCCAAGTTCCTCTGTAACCTTCCTGTAGGCCTTTGCAAGGTACCTCTCCTGAACATATGCGTTTTTAGTGATATTTGAGAGCCTCTTAATTTCCCTGAGGGATAGATGAGCCGGGTTTATGGCAGCACCCACAGGATTCACCCTTCCCTCATGGAACTCTGCATTCACTTATCTGAATGCATATCGAAGATTATGACCGTCCCACCGCTTTTCAGGATTTCATCGACTATGACTGCAACGGTGTTTGATTTCCTGGCCCCTGTAACTGCCAGCATAGCAAGGTGCCTTGTTACCATACTGTTAATATCTAGACTGAAGGGGACATCCGCGGAAAGAAGCATTCCAAGGGTTAAATTTCCACGATCAAATATCCTTTTAAGGGTTTCAGGATCCCGCTGATCGGACCTCTGTACCCGGACGAGGGGGCACCCTCGGGATTTCAAGGGTCTCAACATCACCCAGTATCCTTACAGTGCCACAAACGTACTGTCTCCCACCTGTAACCCTGATTATCCTTTCAACGGTTTCAGGATCGTTGAGTTCCTCGGTGACCCCGGGAATCCCCCTGAGGAGGGACTCTATCATTTCAAGCACCCGGCGCCCGTCATACTCCATCACAACATACTCCCCGACCCTTGGCATATCCCTTGAGACAAAGCTCACCCTTGAGGGTGTCGTCTCCCCATAGCATCTTCCTATGAATCCCAATAAAGAACCTCCATTATCTGTAAATCATCCCGGAGATGACATCCATATCATCCTCTGTGATTCTGACATCATCCTTAACCCTCCTCAGGAGGTAGTGGTAGCCGTCAACAGAGGAAGACATCATGTTCTCAAGGTAGTCCTCAATCCTCCCCATACTGACACGCTGTGGAACCTCGAACTTGAGGACCCCCTTATCATCCTCAAAGCGGGCATAGAATACTGTGAATTCAAGGCTTTTGAAGAAGGCATCAAGCACAGGAAACTTCAGCTTCATGTCTGAGAGTTTTCTGTGGATGGATATGGAATGGCCCATCCCTGGGTCAGGTCATTGAATACGGTTATGTCAGGCATGTCTTCAAAGATGTCTGACATTGTTGACCTCCTAGAAACAGCGATAATGTCCTTGGTCTTTCTGAGAAGTTTCCAGATTGAAATCAGCCCTTCAATTCCCTCAAGGTACACCACTGGTTTGTAGGATCTGAAGGTGTCCCTGAGGATACCATCGAATGATCTTGAATGGATAGAGAGTTCATCAGTGGAATTAGTTATCTTTTTCAGGCAGTTTTTCCTTATCCATGTCTTAACATCGGTTCCAAGGATCCCATCATACTTAACGGGTCTGAGGACAGTTCCCATGAGTGATCCGTTCATGAGCAGGAGGTCTGGTTTAAGTTCATTCACGGCATTTATACTGTTCCTGAATTCACATATGGCCTTAAGGTTTCTGACCCTATCTTTGAGACCTGCATGGGGTTTCAGGACATCCAGCAAGCTCCCCTCAATAATTTCATCAGAATCAGAGATAACCTCTGTGTTTATAGCTGTGAGTCTAAGGCCTGAAAGCTCACTTACTCCTGAAGCGGCAGCTAATGCTGCTGTTGAGAGTGAATCATCTCCTCCTTCATGGCAGAACCAGTATTCATAAGCATCAGGGAGTGCATCGAGTTTGGAATCAAGATAAGCCCTTAATTCATTCCTTCTGAGCTCCGCGGCTTCATAGAGGGCTCCGAGCACATTGAACACCATTACATGTATTAATCATGATCATTATTATCCTTTACTGTATGAGACAGGACTGCAGTGCAGATTAAGATATGATCATGTGAAGATAGAGATGATTATGGATTCTTACCGATACTGCCATGTGCTGTATGAATTTTAACTTCCATGTAGCTCTTAGAATTAAATTTTTCATTTTTCATGATCTCTTACGGAGAAAAACAGTCTCAATCCCATTTTTTCCGATTTTAAAGGTGGACGAATCTATAGGAGATCTCCAAATCAAAAAATAGGAAATTAAAATAATCTAAAATAGTTTTAAAATGATTTTGGCAGGATAGGTGGTTATTAAGTTTTCATGAGATGGTTATAGGTTAAGGGCTTAAATTAACTTATCATTATTAAAATCTTCATGCAATTTTGATGGGATAAACAACCAATGAAAACCCCTAAAAACAATTAAAAACAAACTATAAGGGTTCAAATTTCCATTTTTTTCTCGACCAACATCCTATCACACCTGCTCTAGTAGATATATGGTTTTTTTGTTTTTGATTCATATGATATTTATTCGTTATAGAGAACTATAACGAAGTAAACTTTGTGTTTAAGATTTTATTATATGAGATTATTAAATCTATAAGTTCGCTATGCGGCCGTATTTCTATTTAATTTCATGATTGACTGTTATTTTTTTAAGTAGGTGGTTGTAGAATCCAAGTTGTTTGTTCAATTTCCACTTTGAGGAGTGAATATGGAAGTTATAGTTATTTTTCTTCCACCTTGGGGGGGTTAATTATGTAGAATTGTTCCGCTTTGATGGATAAGACTTTTTTATCCTATTTTTCTCTACGGGGAGTTTATGGTGGCTTTTACAATCATGGCAGGAGGTATGGTCTTGTACTTTTTTTGCTGTATTCTCACTTTAGGAAGGAGTATTAAGTAGCAAAAGTTAAAAATAATAGTTTTATTATCTACTGTCAGATCCCACAATTTGGACCGAGCCTATCACTGGTGGCGACCATAATATAATCATATTATGGACATTCCATTAGAATAATGTTAAAGCACCCTAGGGTGCGCATATTATAATGTGGGGGGTGTTGTAAAATGCGGTTTAACCCAAGAGAATGTTGAGGAGGTTCATTTTTTGCCATCTAAAGATAAATTTATGAGATATAAAGAATTGATCCTCGTTATCCTTATATTAATTGATATGGTAGCTATAATCTATATTTCATTTTATCCGGTAGGTTCTAACCTTGCAGATTTTGTTAATAATTTCGATCTCATACTCTGTATACTACTGTCCATTGAATTCTTATATAATCTTAGAAGAGAGGAGGATAAATGGGCCTTTATCAGGGAAAATTGGCCTGATATAATGGCATTTCTACCTATAACCTTCTTTAGGGGTTTCAGGTTTGTGAGGATCTTCCGCCTTTTGAAGGTTTTTGCACTTTTTAGAAAATATCTTAAAGGTTTGTTCAATTTTCTCCTGGAAACCCATGTTGACCAAGCAATAGGTATATTACTTTTCGCGATTCTTTGCGGAACCCTATTCTTTTATATTACAGAGAATGGTGTGAACCCTTACCTTAAGGGTCTTACAGATTCATTGTGGTCCACCATAACAACAACCATGTCAGGGGAAGTTGTAATAAACCCTGTAACATTATATGGTAAGGCAATAACAAGCATCTTAATGTTTGTTGGGATAACATTTGTGGGGTTCTTGACAGCTTCACTAGCATCATGGTTTGTTAAAAGCCCAGAAAGTGAAAAGGAGTTCCATGATAAAATAGAAATTATAGAAAAAAGGTTGGATGAACTTCGAAAAGAAATTAGAGAACTAAAGGAGATCATAAAAAAGAAATAGTTATCATTTCACATCATCCATGTGGGTTAATAGCCTCCTTGGGTTAGTCTTGCAACATTTACTTCTCAATGAGGCGCTTACATACAATCCAAAATCCAGCTAAAAGAGAATGGCCAAGAAAGTACAATACCATTATTTTTCCACGGGGGATGATCCGAGAAAGCAACATATTCACAAACTTAGCTCATTATAGATACTTTGGTGGAAATACAGAAGAACCATACATTAACAATCCCCATGAGATGATACGTACTTTAGACCTATAGAAATTCTACTAAATTTCCAAAATGATATTTATATATGCTGCTGAAAAGAATTTTTCACAGTATAAATCGTGGGATAGGATGGTAAATTATAGTGGGGTTGGGGGAAGGTAAAATAGCCATTAGTAAAAGGCGCCTATAAGCCCAATAAAACTTCGATGTCAAGGAGTATATAGGGGGGAGATTCCCAAAGTGGTTTGATGGTCACAGCCCGTTGGGGGGTTCACAACCGGGATGTCCAAACGATTTTGATAACAGATAGCTTCTTCTAGGGGAGGATTATATTGTACAGGTCACGTTATTTGGTCCTTGCAACCATAATGATAGGGAGTATAATGGGGCCCATTGATGCAAGTATAGTTAACACCATACTTCCTGTTATAGCTCGCTCATTTAATACAAGCATTTCAATGGTGCAATGGGTCCCCATGATATACCTTCTAACTATCAGCAGCTTGCTCCTCTTTTATGGCCGGCTCGGGGACCTGATCAGTTACAAAAAAATCTACCTTTTGGGCCTTATCGGTTTCACAATAGCATCTCTTTTATGTGCACTTTCACCCACCATAGAGTACCTTGTCTTTTTCAGGGGTTTTCAAGGAGTTGCTGCGGGTATGATGATGGCAGTACCTTATGCTATAATCACAAGCTCATTTCCAGTTACAGAACGTGGGAAGGCATTCGGCATCAACGCTATAAGTATATCAGCTGGACTAGCTATAGGACCATCCCTTGGGGGTTTCGTAACATTTCTGTGGGGTTGGCGTTCAGCATTCTTTATAAATGTGCCTATCGGTTTAATTGGCATAATCCTCACCCAAAAATTCATCCAAGAATCTAAGGGTCAATCAGGGAGAATAGATATTGCAGGCGCGGTAACAGCATTCATAAGCCTATTCTCATTCTTATACTTTGTTAACAGGTCGCAGAGCGTTGGATTGAATCATAATACTGTCTCAGCGCTCCTGGTTGGGATTATAAGTGCTATTCTTTTCATTTTCATTGAAAATCGCGTCTCGCAGCCAATGTTGAACTTAAAACTTTTTAATAACATAACCTTTAGTTTCGCGAATTTAAGCGCATTATTAAATTTCATGTCCCAGTATGTTATGGTATTCCTCACACCTTTCTACTTGCAGAGACTACTCTATTACACCCCAGAAAAGATAGGTTTGATCATGACCTCATTCCCATTAGCAGTGATGATGGTGGCACCATTCAGCGGCTACTTATCCGATAAGATAGGTACAAGAATCCTATCATTTCTTGGTGCAAGTATATGCGCAGTGGCACTCTTTTTCATGGCTCAACTATCCATTCAGGCAACATCATCAGACATCATTTGGAGAATGGCTCTTTTTGGTGTAGGTACAGGCATATTCCAGTCACCTAACAATAATGCTGTGATGAGCAGCGCACCCAAACCTTACCTGGGCATAGCATCAGGGGTTCTTGCAACAATGCGAAACGTTGGAATGGTCCTGGGTATAGCTACAGGAGGTGCTGTATTATATGCAAGTGTACCAGACCAAGTCCTTCAAGTTTCCTTTTTAGAAGGAAAAAATGCTATAGTATTCCTCTCAGGTCTTAAGTATGCGTATCTTACAGGGGCCATGTTAACGGGGGTGGCTGCCATAACATCCCTTTTAACAAAAAATTAAATTCCATAGGGGGGATTTTATCAAATTTTCTGGACTTATCCATTTTTTTGATCCTTGAAAAAATCGGGTTCACAAAAAATAAGGTGGAACATCCAACATTCATGAAATGGACATGTTTACAAGCTTGGAGATGTCCTTTTTTTCACGATTGAACATTCCCGTTATCTGTTTTTTCTGAGGGGGAGAATCATCCAATTTTAAGATATTTGGGGAAAAGATATTATAGGCCAAATGTGTAATGTAAATCTTTAATTCTTTTATTACTAAGCTTTCATGTTATTAGTTGAGGATATAACTTCCTTTTGGTGCGTGATATTTGTAATGAACCTTGGGTGATATTGTTTTAATGTAGGTAAAGAATGACCAGTCTATACTAAATTATCTATGACAAGCTTTTTAGGGAAATAAAGTTCCAACTGACTTTTAAAATTATAAATAAGAATGGAGAAAGCTTATCCATTATACGTTAATTAGTGGGTCTCTCATAAGCCTTCAAATCCTAAAAAAGGCTTTCTCCTCGTTTTTTATCGGTGAAAAAACC
>LDZQ01001220.1_pt1 | contig 12257 bp, 12 predicted proteins | sample 615361 | NCBI WGS metagenome assembly LDZQ01 (sample SAMN03408297, study PRJNA278302) | terrestrial metagenome | isolation source: oil reservoir sample I2 | place: USA: Alaska, North Slope, Ivishak formation | collected 2013 | reverse complement strand
CTCATTTCTTTGGTATGATGTGGTGTATGTTGGTCTTTACATTTATATTTTTGGTCTGGTCTGGTGTTTTTTGTTCGTTATAGATGGATTTAACGAAGAAAAGAACATCAAAGAAGAAAGGGAAAACAAAGCCTTAGAAGCCGGTGCAGGAAACGAGAAACTTATCTCGGGGGAGAGAAAAGCCCTGATGGTCTTGGATCGCAAAGCGGGGGCCTTTAGCCTGTTGCGATAATTACCAATATCACAAGAGATATACGTGAAAAATGCCTTTGTTTTATATTATATGGTGGTGTGATGGTGGTTTTATTATGTCGTGGAAAATTTTGGTCGCCATCTTAATATGTGTTTTGGTTATTCTGGCGGCATGGTACACCTTACCAAAGACTTTTGACGGCACATACATAAGCTTCCAATATCCACATGACTGGGACATTGTAAACCATTCAAATTCAGGGCCCTTGGGGGAGAGTGAAGTGGTGGTCATCGGCAGCAATGCAATGCCCCTTGATTGTGTAATAATCGACGTCTACACGAACAGAACCCTTCAAGAAATTGAAAACATACGTTCGCTTCTCAGTGTTCAGCTGCCAAGCGAGAATATTGATGGAGTGGAATGCGACGTATACAGCGGGGGAGGTTTCAGATCGTATGTGTTCCAGAAAAACGGAATGGTTTTTATGGTAACATTCTTGGAAGGAAGACCTAACGTTAAAGATATTGCCGAAGACATCATAAGATCGTTAAAAGTGAAAAAATAGACTGAAGGATCCTCCATTTTTTAATTCTTTTTTCTCGAGCCAGTCAGTAGACTGACCGGCTACTAGCATCCATAAAACCGCAGATAGGTCTCCTTTTTTCAGAAGAAGGTCGGAGAGGCAAAAATCATGGAGTGATGATTAAGATCCACTGACTTGCTGCTGAACCGGTGCTGACTTTTCACTAACATTTCGAAAAGCACTGAGAAACCGTCTTTTGCTCAAAAGAAGACTGGAGAGGTGAGAGCGTGGAAATCATGCATCGAAGTTACTAACACGACACTCACGTCCTACTCTCATTTTTATCTTCCTGGTAGCCAGGCGCTTTCTGATAACCATGATTAACACAAAAAAGAGGATAGGCATTTGCAGGAGCCAGCAAATGTTCTCACTTTCCTGCTAAAGCATTAGAGACCGTGTTTCCTGCAAGCCTTTACAAAAAGCCGCTTCCCGCAAGGCTCGTGGTGATTCTATCCCTTGTCCAGAGATTTTTGGAAAGTCTTGCAATATTTTACAATGATACAAACATTAGGTCAATGCAGGCTTATTAGAGGGCCTTCATTTGCTGGACACAGTTTCAAAGGTAAATAAGAGGGGGAGGATTAAAGATTTGGGATTAGAGGAGGTTTTTAGGGGGCATAGAATGAGATTTGTTTGCTGTAATAGGCGACTGATTCTATGGATTCTTCCTCGAAATCCCTTGTGAGTCTTCCTTTCTTTTTTATGATAAAGTCTATCACTTCGTGGGGTTGTAGAATTGTGTAGTATTCTGTTTTCACTGTTTTTGGTTTTTGGCCTACGAGAACGACAATAGCATGGACCCATGGTTTAGAGGGTCCGTAGGTGCTTATCTCTCCTGTTAAAAAGTCTCTTAAGTTTTTTTGCATTGGATTTGGCCTGTTTGCCAGGGCTTTTGTGTATCTTTATCAGTCTTTGTGTTAGTGGGCTGCCTTTTTTCATGTACCAACTGTCTCCTTCTATGAAATATTCTCCGGTATAATTCTTAGTTTCAACTACGAAGATCCCGTTTGGTCCAATTACCACATTATCAACATTCCCTTTGCTCCCAGGTAATTTCACATCACAAAAAACAAAATAACCTTGAGATAACCTTTCTAAGAATCCATTTACCACTTTTTTTCCTTTTAATCCCCCTCCTCCAACTATACCCCTCTTTCATACCATATAAAAATATCATGATCCCTGCAAAGACGCTAAGAATGGCCAATAAAAACCCGTTTATCAGCCAAAGCCTATTATACCCATAAACGCCCCTATTATCTCTATTAACCTATAATCATAAGCTTTGTTCAGTGTAAGTCCTTTGCAACCTTATAACCTTTCTCACAAGCTCTGATCCTTCCACATCCTCGAAATATTCAAGAAGACTCCCATAGTACCTGAGATTACCATCACACCTACAAAATTCAAATACTTCCTCGTCCTCAGATATGGGATAAAGAATGTCACAACTATCACATACTTGATAGGGCATCAGAACCACACCCTTACACATGCATTTTGATAAACTCACATTTAAACCATGAGTTTGTGAGTAGGTCATATGCTTATATTTCTGAAAATTTCCTTGGAATGGCTTCTTAATAATTCCTCTCACTATAACAACAAATTATTATAAGTTACTTTGTAGGCGCCTTGTCTTCTTCAACCTGTGGCTCATAATGCCAGAAATTTAGGTTAGTATTTTTAGGATTTGGTGTCCATAGTCCTTCCCCACTTTTAAGGCTTACGCCCTTTTTCAGATCCTTGCATTTTTTGTAAAAATAATTAATGATTTCACAGCGCAATTTATACTTTTTAGAGAGGTCATTATCTTCCAAAGGGACCAGCCTTTTCTGATGGGGATCTTTATATCGGTTGAGATTCTTAAAATTCTTTTTAGAAAAAACACTCATTCCTGTAAAAAAATCTGCCACTTGAATCAAAGGATTGTCCTTAGAATTCACTTCTTTGATGGTTTTTATATTCACCCTGCTTTTACCCAAATAACGTTTTAATTCATCACAATTAATGATTTCGTTTTCATCAAGAAAGAAGTTCCATTTTCCATGTGGCCAACGAAATGCAACGTCTTTAAAAAGTTTATAGTACATCATCTGCAAATTTTTGTTATCGTCGCGCTTCTGTATGTTATGACGGCTGTTTTCAGTGTCCCACCTTAAAACATCCACGCGAATTTGTTCTGGATCTAAATCTTCCAAAAAATAATTTATAATATTTTTATATGCTTCGAATTTAAAGTTGTTGATTTTGGCCCATTTCAATTCTTCTCCATCACAGAAATTAGCAATAATTTTGTTTATATTCTCTTCAAGTTCATTTGTCATATCGTATGGATGGCTTATCATCCCAATTGCTCTAAATCTCCCCACATTATGGCTGGATTCATCTGACCAACCGCAATATTCTAGATATTCCATCTTAACACCTATAATGGGCTATCCAACCTACAATAAGATATGAACCAAACTCTAAGATAAAATTTTTCCGATTCGATGGACAATTCTGATCTATAACAAAAAATAATGGATTTGAAAATGAGCCCACTGGAGGGAGCCCATTTTTCACATGAGAATAAAAGGTAGATGGGTAAAATATGAGCTCAATATCTAAATTTGTTGCAAAGGATAACCAAAAGCTTCCTGTTTTTCACAACGAGCTCGTAACCACCCGTAAGTAAAGTAATGTTGTTCACGACCTTGGCATTTTTTCTTTCTGAAAACTGTAAAGCACCAATTCCTGCAATAAGCACAAAAGAGGCCGTGAACGACTCGGCCCCCTATTACAAGTGCAGTTTCTTGTCAAAGCAGAAATTGTGTTTTCCAGTTCAAGGAAATTTGACCATCAATGGCCAGCTCTTTTGTATCATCTACTTGTCTTATGTAACATGTATATAAGTGTAATTGTTACATAAGAAAAAATCCAGTTTTTTGAATGGCCTCGCCTATGTATGCAGGCTTTCCCTGGAACATAATATAAACAATATTCCATCCTCACTCACCCTATGAATAGTCCGCGCCCCTCCGCTTACGCTCCGTGCGCGGGATTATTTGTTTTGGTGAAGTTCTCTTCATTTTGGGCCCAAAACTATATAATACTATTTTATGATAATATATTACTATAAAATTTGGAGGTGAAGGCTTTGAGAGTAAAAAATGCGCTGGTCACATTGTTATTGTTGTGTGTACTTGGCGCGGCCATTGGTGCGGACACAGTAACGGCACAAGAAAACGACGAGGATATAGAGTTAATAGACCTTGATGAAGGTCTTGAAGACGATGCAGATAATGTAGAAGACTTCGATGAAAGTTTCGAAGATGATGGGGAAGTAGAAAAAACAAGCCTTTGATCAATCTGGTGGGGACGTGGTTGCAGAGTCTGTGCCAATGCAACCTACCGGAGTTCCAATGACGTATGCAATAATTTCTGTTTTCATGACACTCAGCGGTCTAGTACTTGCCAAGTTTGATATTTGAAACTTTTATTTTACACATTCTATTTTTTAATTTTTTATCCGAAATATGGGAAATAATTCGTTGTCTTTTTCAGAATCTGAGCCGTTTTCGGGCCCGAAATCATATAATACTATTCTTGTAAAATATATTATCGTATGAAATCTTGGGAGGTGAAAAAATTATGAGATATATGCCCATACTATTGGGTTTTGTCCTGCTATTTGTCATGGCAGGATCGGCATCAGCAGCAGATGCCTACTTCTACGAAGTAAATGCGAACCAAACGACCGCAAAAATCGGTGACCATGTCCAAATAGAAATTACAGTAAATACCACGCCAAACAACGAAAGCTACAGCGTAGACAACATGACAGTACAAACATACATCACACCACGACTCAAAAAAGAACAAGCAACAGTAGACTACGGAACATACGAAAACGGAACATGGTATCTTGGAGACGACTATTATGGCATGGCAACACTAACATTGAACTGCCTCGTAAACGGGACAGGAACACTCACAGGACATTTCTACATCCGCGCAAACAATGACGAAAACTGGACAAACAACTACGCCAGGATAGACATTGACGTACCATTCACAGACCTGAAAAGCACAGCAAGAGTACCCGGCAGCCTATCGCCCGGCCAAACCTTCAACTACACGGTTACGGTCGTGAACATGGGAGTTGAAAATGCAACCAATACACAAATGCAAATAAACCTGCCAAGCAATGTAGAATACCAATCACACACAGCCACTAAGGGAACATTCAACCCACAAACCGGGATATGGACAATAGGAACACTAACATACAACAATGATGACAACGAAAGCGATGATGCACTTGGTGAAAACGCTACACTGGTACTCACATTAAAAGTTAAACCAGACTCTGCCGCGGGCACATACAACATCACAACCAATACAACCTGTGACCTATCATTACTCTCCATATTCCAGGCCAGCCCCACAACCGCACTCAGAATAACAGACACCAACAAAATACAACTAATCATATCCAACCCAACAGGTGTAAGACAACGCCACGTAATCTACATAACCATCATAGACGGGTCAAAGACAATAAAAAGAAGCTACAACTTCTACCTTGGAGCAGGTGGAACCCGAACAATAAGCCTCGGAAACCTACACCGCAACGCCACCATCAAAATCACACAATACACATACAATGCTGAACGCACCGCCAAGACAATACAATACACACAAAAACTGAAAAGCATAGCACATGAAAACAGCAAGACCACGACAGTCCAAAAGGTGAAGGGCCGGCAAAGACAAGCCATTAAAAGAATCACCAGGGCCACGATAAACAACCAATTCCAGATAGTCTATACATAGGCATTATAATCCCGCCCAGCCCACCCCCATAATGGATTGTCCGCGCCCTCCGGGCGCGGGAATTATTTTTTTAAAGTTGGTGGAGGTTGGATGATATTGTCAGGTGTTGAAAATTTTCAGAGGGTGACAAAGATTACGGAGATTAAAAATGAACTGAAAGAGTACGATTTCGAGATGAAATTGTTGAGGGATGCTGAATCATACATTGCGATCGCAGGTGATGGTGAAGCAGTATACATATTTTTACTACTGTTACCGTATAATGACAGGTTCAAGATAAAGAAAAGGCACATATGGAAGTTTAAGACACTCGCATATAAATTTAAGGCAAAGCCTTATCTTTTAACGTATCAGGTCATGACAACGGTATACCCACTACATGCACTAGAAGATGCAGGAGAATATTTTGTTTTGGATACAGAGAAGTCAAAGTGGTTAATGTTTTCGTTTGATACGATAGTTTCTGAACAGCTGCAACAAAGACTCACAGCCTAAACTTTCCTTATTCATTTTTTCCTGGTTTTTACAAGGGAAAAGAAAATTTCTGTTAATCTTCTACTCTTACAAATGATAATTCCGTCGTGTATGGTTTAATCAGTCTAGCTATGTTTATTATCGTGCTAATGTCTCTTATTCTTCCTTTTGTCTTTGTGATATATGTGGGCAGTTTAACTGGCCCCCAAGACTGTGTAATCAGGGGGTTGTTTGTGTATTGTTGCATTGTTGTTTATCATGACTATTATGGCTTCCATCCATATTCTCTTTCTGATCCCGTTTTCTCGCAGGAATTCTTTGAGTCTTAGGATATTATATTTGACTTGTCTGCCAGGATCCTTGTAAAGCTCAATTTCTTCATCTCCTTTAACCTTGTACCAGGTGCCTCCATCTATTATGTAATGGCCGCTGTAATTTTTTGTTTCAATAACGATCTTGTCTTCGCCGATTACGATATGGCTGATGTTTCCACGACAAGTAGGGAGCTTTACATCATTGAATATAACATATCCACGTAGAATACAATATGAAGTTTATAGAGTCCATCATCAGGCGTTATGAGCGAAAATACAAACACAAAAAAAGAGAATACAAGACAATACACAATCAACCTAAAAAAGACGAAGTCGAATCAAAAGCCTTCAAATGCGAAGAAGAAGTAATAATAACACCCAAAACCGAATTCCAAAAACTCATAGAAACCCATGAAAAATACCAAAAACTACTAGAAAAAAAAAACAATGAACTGACAATAGAATTAAACCAACTAAAAAACGAATACAAACACCTGAAAGAGGTCTACAAGAAAAGGGAAAAAGAAGTCAGCCACCTACAAAACGAAGTAGAAAGACTACAAAACAGGAGTATACTCGAGATCATCCTGGAAAAATTAACTAAAAGGAAAGCAATAGAAGGATCCACCAAAGAAGAATAAGTCACTTAAACGGTTCCGGCGTCAGATTGAGACCATCAATAATCTTCATGGCAGATTCAAGATACCCCGCAACCTTTAAAACTTCTTCTACTGGCCAGAATGTGAGGTCACGTCTAAACTCTTCCGGCAACCCCTCAGACTCCTCTTTTATTTTTTCTAACTGCACTTTATCAGATATTGCAACAACCTTTTGTACTGTTGGGCTTCTCTTGGCCTTCTGTAAGTTCATGAGGAGACTGTCAATGGACCCTGATTTGTGGACTTCAAAGATATAATTTACGATTCCGAGGTTTCCGATTTTGGCGCTCCATACTACGTCGACTCTTGCACCGGGTGCAATTGTGACTTCTGTTTCGGCATCAAAACCTAACATTGAGCCTATATCCCTTACTCGATCTCTTATTTCGTCATGACTAAATTCTACTTCTGATTCTGGCTCCCTACTTTGCTGGCCTAGTTTAAGAATGAAGTAATTTGTGAATAGTAGGCCCATTTTTTCTATTTCTGGTTCTTGGACGTTCAGTTCTTTTTGGATTGCTTTTAGTATTTCGTTGAAGGTTTTATATTCTTGTGGATTTAGTGTGGTTTTCCATTTGGTAATGTCTATGTTAAAGATACTGAGGGCCTTTTTTCTGGATTTTACGTTATTCCACGTGGCGCATTCATGTGGATGGAGATATGCTAACATTTCTGTTATTATGACGGGTCCTATGCCTTTGACCTTCATTTTCCGAATTTTTCCGTACCTTTCATGTGGTGGCATAGAAGTGTCCAAGAGAATCTTAAATGCCTTTCTAATCCTTTGGATTCCATTCTCTGCTATCATTTTTTGAGCACGATATTGAGGACTTCCTGGCATGTTCATTGTGAACGTATTTGATAATACTTCCACAAGATCAATCTCTGAAAAATCATCCACTTTCTTTGGAAGTTTCTCCCTAAAATAAGATATATGCGATAAAACAGATTCATTATATTGTTTGAACTCCTCACTTTCCTTATAGGTTGGATAGAGCTTCCCAAAACAATCTTTTATTCTCCTTTTTTGTTCCGCACTCAACTCAACTTTCATAAACGTGCAGCCCCCATTTAAACTCATATAGTATTTTATTGTTTATTTATAGATGTATGTTTATGACATCCCTCAGTTTTTATGGTGGGGTGGATGAAATCGGCGGCAACAAAATACTAATCAAAGACAAAGGTAGGCTATTTTTAGATTTTGGGATGAGTTTTTCTCAAGCCAAAAGGTTTCTCTCAGAGTTCTTGCAACCCCGAAAATGTAACGGAATCTTAGATTTTGTTGAATTAGGCCTCCTACCCTGGATAAAAGGTATTTATCGAGAAGATTATCTAAGACATTGTGGCATTAAAGATGAGGGGCCAAGCATTGATGGCATATTGTTAAGTCATTCGCATATGGACCATTCAGCATACATACACCATCTAAGAGAAGACATACCAATTTACATGACCAGGGAATCATATGTGATCATGAAGGCCATCGAAGAGACGAGCAAAACATCATTCACAGACCTAACAACCCTAAAGAAAACATTCCATTTCATCCCAAAGGCACGTGACAGCGGATACAAAAGATTAGAAGGAAGAAAAGCCCGGATAGAAAGAGAAATAAGAGTAATAGGATCTTATGAGGATTTTGAGGTTGGGGAAATTAAAGTGAAATTTGCACCTGTAGATCATTCGTTACCAGGAGCAGCAAGTCACATAATAGAGACAAGTGAAGAAGCTATAGTTTATACAGGCGATTTAAGGTTTCATGGTAGAAGAGAAAAGGAAAGTAAGAGGTTTGTTAAAGAGGCTAGAAGGGCCAGTCCCACGACCATGATCACAGAAGGCACAAGAATAGACAGCAACAAAAGCATAACAGAAAGAGACATAGAAGAAAAAGCCACAAAGATCATATCAAGCTTTAAAGGTTTCGTGGCAGTGGACTATCCTTTAAGAGACCTTGATAGACTACTAACATTTTATAACGTGGCGAAAAACACTGACAGGACACTTGTTGTGAATTTAAAGCAGGCTTACATACTAGAACAGCTAATAGGAGATTATCCAGGCTTGGATGAAGTTGCCATCTATATCCCAAGAAAAAACTGGGGGCTTATAGGAGAATCATGCACATGTTTCAATGGAGAGTGGATCCCGGCATCAGAAATAGAAAAAATGAACCCATACTATATCAGAAGAGATTATGATAAGTGGGAGCGGGAATTCTTAGACCTCGAGAACACCATAACCTATAAGGATCTTCAAGAAGAACCAGGAGAATACATTTTCAGATGCGATTTCTTCGAACTCAAAGAACTAATTGACATTAAACCTGAAGAAGGAATCTATATAAGATCCATGACAGAACCGTTCGACGAAGAAATGATAATAGATTATGTGAAAGTGAAAAATTGGCTCAAGCACTTCAACCTAACATTGATAGAAGAGGGAATGCATGCATCAGGCCACGCATCAGGTCCAGAGATACTAGAGGCGATAAGGGAAATAGAACCAGAGAAAGTTTACCCTGTACACACAGAAAACAAAGAAAAATTCAAAACATTAGAAAAAGACAAAATAAAAATCATAAGCCCCAAAAAGGAAGGTGAAATAATTACATGAAAGCCATCCTATCATAAAGGGTTCCCTGTTTTTTGATTTTAGTCCTTTAGCGGATTAAAAGAACATTCAAATGATATTTCCAGAATTATTGACCTGATTTTTATGATATTCTCATCCCTTGAAAGTAAAGGATTTATTGAAATCAAGAAGTAAAAGTTTAAAGTATCATGTATATACCACCTATCAAAAAATGATAGTCCGAGACCCTTCAGGAGATGAAGGTGGGTTTTCGTAAAATTCAGAGAAAATGGTTCACCCACTTGAAACTGCCATTGGAGTGTGGAACCAATACCAAGAAATCACCGAAAACTATTCATAGAATATTTGATAAAGTATGGAAATCCTTAAAAGAAAAGTTCCATATCCCGCTAACGGAACGTTAAATACTCTAAACAGGGTGATTAAATGAGAATACTTTTAATCCACGCAGATTATCTGAAATATAAGACACGAGAAAAAACAAGGATAGCGGAGGACATACCTGAGAAGATGAGGAAAGGATCCTTTAAGGAATCACTTGTAGTTTTCACAGCCATAGAAAAGGAAGATGAAACCAATCCAACATCTGTAGTCGAAAATGCCGTTGATGAAATAAAGAGGATCTTTACCAAAGTAAATGCCAAAGAAATTGTCATATACCCTTATGCTCATCTCAGTTCATCCTTAAGTTCACCTGAAATGGCGAAAAAAATCTTGAAAAAAATGGAAACAGCGCTAAAAAATGAAGGCTTCAAAGTTTCAAGAGCCCCATTCGGCTGGTACAAAGCATTTGAAATATCATGTAAAGGCCACCCATTATCTGAACTTTCAAGGACAATAAGAGCGGAAGCTAAACCAGAAAAGGCCGTTGAAGAACTAGAATCAAAATGGTTCATTATCGATAAAGGAAAGCTTATAAACCCTCAAGATTTTGAATTTGAAAACAGAGACTTCAAATCCCTTGTAGACTATGAACTAGGCACCTTAGAAAGTAGAGGTGGGGAACCGCCACATGTTAAACTCATGAAGGAAAAGAAACTAGCCGATTACGAACCTTCAGCAGATGTGGGGCATCTTCGCTGGTACCCAAAAGGGCGTCTTATAAGGGATCTTTTAGCAGATTATGTTTACATACTCGTAACATCTCAAGGTGCCATGCCTGTCGAAACCCCAATAATGTATGATCTAGAAGATGAAGCAATAAGGGTCCATGCTGAAAAGTTCGGAGAAAGACAATACAGAATGAAAAACAAGAAAGAGTTAATGCTCAGATATGCTTGCTGTTTCGGGGCCTTCAGGATATTATCAGATTCCTTTTTAACATGGAAAAATCTTCCAGCACGAGTGTATGAGCTTTCAACTTACAGTTTCAGATTAGAGAAAAAAGGTGAAGTGGTGGGTCTTAAGCGGCTTAGGGGCTTTACCATGCCAGACCTCCACACGGTATGTAGAGACATGGGACAAGCACTCGAAGAATTTGAAAAGCAAGTTGAAATTTGTCTTAAGACTTCCAAGGATTTCAATGTCAACTATGAGGTGATATTCAGAGCGACAGAAGATTTCTACGAAGATTACAAGGATTGGATACATTCAATTGTGAATAAAGTTAACAAGCCCACCCTCTTGGAGCTTTTACCTGAAAGAAAACATTATTGGATAGCTAAAATGGACTTTGCAGCGATAGATTATCTTGGAAGGCCAATAGAAAATCCAACTGTGCAAATAGATGTTGAAAGTGGGAAAAGATTTGATATAACATTCCTTGAAGAGGACGGAACTGATAGAAATCCTATAATACTCCATTGCAGTCCCACTGGGAGCATAGAAAGGGTAATATGTAGTTTATTGGAAAAAGCAGCTATTGAAATGGGTGAAAAGCCTCCGATGTTCCCTGTATGGCTTTCACCAACCCAGGTTAGGATAATAGCAGTTGCAGAAAGGCATGTTGATTATTCACTGAAGATTGCTGAAAAGATAAAAAGTGAAGGTATCAGGGTCGATGTGGATGATAGGGCGGAGAGTGTTGGTAAAAAAATAAGGGATGCGGCCAAGGAATGGATACCATATATTATAGTTATAGGTGACAGAGAACTTGAAGGTGCTGAGTTTACAGTGAACATTAGAAAAACTGGTGCAAAGAAGATTATGAAATTGGGAGATTTTATTTCTATGGTGAAAAATGAAGTAAATGGGATGCCTTTCAGGCCACTTACATTACCTATGAGGATTTCTGAAAGAATCAATTTCTGACAGTGGCGAAGTTTGGAAAGTTTAGAATGGGGACCCCCCACTCGTTATAAGTTATAACTTGTAAGTTAGAGGGTATACTTTATAAATGATAATTTAGAACTTATTACTTGGAGGTTTTCCATGGGTGAAATAATATCCATTATAAACCAAAAAGGAGGTTGCGGTAAAACAACCACCGCAGTAAATCTATCAACTGCACTTTCAATCTTGGGCAAAAAAGTCCTAATAGTTGATATAGACCCCCAAGCAAATGCAACAACGGGTTTTGGAGTCAACAAAGCAGAATTAAATTCGACAATATATTCCATTATAAGTGGAGAAGCAAAAATAGAAGACACAATCCAGGAGACAATGATCCCCAACCTTTA
>LDZQ01000624.1_pt1 | contig 12280 bp, 11 predicted proteins | sample 615361 | NCBI WGS metagenome assembly LDZQ01 (sample SAMN03408297, study PRJNA278302) | terrestrial metagenome | isolation source: oil reservoir sample I2 | place: USA: Alaska, North Slope, Ivishak formation | collected 2013 | reverse complement strand
GCCATTTTCGCAATCTCAGCGATAATCTCCTCGTGCCTCAGCCTTCCCTGAAAGGCGCCGCTCAAATCAATGACGTGCAAAACCTTCGCTCCTCTCTCAACCCATTGCTTTGCAACTTCAATGGGGTTGGTAGCCTCAAAGGTTACCTCATCCTCTTTACCCTGCCTCAATCTCACAACCTTTCCATCTTTGAGGTCTATGGCGGGAATAACTCTGAACATCTGAGGGAGTTGAAAAAGGGAGATTTAAACATTTGGGGCATCTTGGAAAGATTTGCTTTTTCAGGTTAGCGATTAAGTCCTGTTGTTAACAATTAACTCTTCTGCTCAACAAAACTTATAAACATATGCTGTCAAAACACAATGCAATGAGGGTGAGAATTTTGAGTAAGGCCTTAGTTGCTCTTGCTTTGCTGGCAGTGCTGGGAACAGCTGTATACGCAAAAACCCTGATGGACAACACCGCAATTGTGACTGTAAGCAGCCCTGAGAAGGCAAAGATTTACACCTTCGTCCTTTATCCTGATGGATTTAGACAGGTAGGAAAATACGAGGTTGCAGGAGAGAAGAGTCTGGCCTTATACCTTGGAAGTGCAAAATCTGCCTGGATGCATGAATACTGGAAGAATGGGAGACTTTCACAACCTCTAATTCTCCTCGTTGCTGTATCCGAAAAAGGCGTGGATGTAAAAGGCATTAATCTTGACTGGGAAAGCATGGAAAGTAAAAAGATTAAACTTGGATTCAAGGAGGATGAAAGAGTTACGAAGGCCATTTCAAAGCTGAGCTTCGATAAGCCTCAACCCCTTGAAGACCTCTACTGGGCGATTGAAGATTCCTACGAATACACACTGCCCGTTGTTTTGAGCTACGTGAAGCCTGATAGTACGACTTGGGGAAATATGGGATATTACTACGCTAAAAACCAGAAAGTAGGTTTTGGTGTGAATACATTCATAAGCTCGTGGAGCATATCTGGGTACAATATTATCCAAAAAAGAGAAGATAAGGGTGTCACAGGAGTCTTTGATGTTGGCGAGGACTGCTATATCTGGATGGACGTCAGATACCGCTATGAGAAGTGGGTGTACTATCTCGATGATGAACCAATTCTGACAATGGAACACGTCTACGTCAAGGACTTTTATCCTGAAACCTTAACAGCAGGAACTTCAAAGCCCTCAAATGCGAGATTTGTGCCTGTAGATAGCTGGGAGTTCAAGGGAAGCTACACAGCAACGAGGTTAACTTACCCCTACTATGTCTTCACAACCCACTACATGACAACTGACCACTTCGCCATCGACTGCTTAAAATTCATCGACGCCCTCGTGCTTGCCGGTAAGATAAGCGGTAGAGCTGCAACCGCTGCCGGAGCCATCGGACTCTTTGTGGATGTGGATTTCAAGTATGACAACATTGAGGCCTTCTATTTCAGCGTAGTTCTCTATTCTTATCCAAAAACCACGCACAGAGTTTACATGGCTGAAAGTGAAGCTGTTGCGAGTGTTCCTGCGGTATATTTCAATGTGGGTTAAGGAAATTTTTTAAGCTTTTTTTGAAGTCAAAAAAGGGCTGGCAGCAGTAAAAAATATGAAAAACTATTTGATGCAGACAACAGGCTGCTTTGCGTGCAGTATAACCTGCTGAGCAACACTGCCGAAGAGCAATTTACCAGCAGGCCTCCTTTTTCTCACTCCTATCACAATCATCGAGGCTTCAACTTCATCAGCAAACTCCACTATGTCCTCTTCCGGCTCCTTGCCCCTCACGAGCAGATGCTTCTCGGCCTCAACACCCCTGTTCTCAGCAAGACTTACGACGTAGTCCAGCAACCTCTCGCCTGCTTCAATCTCCTTTGCACTCGTTTTATCCCCACCGTAGAGGGAGTGAACGAAGAGAAGCTTCTCTCCCCTCAATTTCGCCTCCTCAATGGCAAAATCCACGACCCTTGGTGTTCTGTCTGAGTGGTCCACAGCGACAACAATTGCCATAAAACTGATAATAAATCACTTATAAATAGCTTTGTCCGGAGGTAGGGATTGATGGTTTCAATAACTATTTTGAAAAACTTTTTATTGATAAATCAATCTTCATTAATCTATGAAGAGGTTGGCGGTGGTGCTTTGCCTAATCGTGATTGGAGTTTTTTTAGCCGGCTGTGCTGCAGAGGAGAAGCCTGAGGGAGCAACAACCCCTAAGGTAGAGGTTAAGCCGTGGAGCTGGGCTACCTGTGACCCGTCCTGCTACGCTTACAGAGTAGTAACTGGAATTTTCGATGCGGTGAAGGATGACGTCCCAGGCTACGAGTTTTCTGTTAAACCCTATTCCTCAACAACTGCAGCTATTAAAGGATTCTGCAACGGTGAAGCTGAGAGTGCCTATATTGCTGACCTGGCAGCCAAGAACCTTTATGAGTCAACCGGGTCTTTTGAGGGATTCGTGTGTGAACAAAAGCCCGTTCAGACATTCTGGGCTTACACCATGGAGACTTTCCTCGTCACAACAAAGGAGAACGCTGAGAATATCAGGAGCTGGAGTGACCTTGATGGAAAGTCAGTTTACCTCACCCCTGCGGGATACATGAACCATCTGAACCTCAGAAGAGCCTTCGCCGTTCTCGGAGTGGAGCCGCAGCACACAGAGGTTGACTCAAAGTTCGTCTGCAAGGCCCTCGAAGAGGGAACGATTGTGGCAACAGGTCTTTACACCACAGCCGGAGTCTCTCTGCCCACATGGGGGCAGGAGCTGACCATAGCCTGCAAGGACAAGCTTGTTGTAATCAAAATGAGCGACGAGGAGAAGCAGAAAATCATGGCCAAGTACGGGGTCAAAGAGATTGATGTGAGCAAGTGGGGCATTGAGGGGACTGCAGATGCGGTTCCGTTCTACTTCGGATTCCACACAAGCCTGAATACACCTGAAGATGCGGTTTACAATCTGTTAAAGGCTCTGGAGAAGAATTCAGACAAACTCGCTCAGGTTGACCCAGGACTTGAACCTCTCGCCAAGAACGTTGCGGAGTTCCAGGTTGGAGGAATAAAGTCTGCTGACCCAAGCGTTATGCCCATTCATCCTGGTCTGGCGAAGTATTTGAAGGAAAAGGGGTTGTGGAACAGCGAGTGGGATCAGTACATAGCCAAGTGATCGGAGGTGGCTGAATGGTTAACTCTTCCAAATTTTTTTCCTACCTAATTTTTATCGCGTCTCTCATTTACTTTTCCTGCGCCATTTACTACTACACCACTGGCACAATGGGAACGATGTTCTGGGTTCTCGCCTTGGTGCCGGTGGCGTATATAATCTACACACTTGAAAAGCTGAAGGATGGCAGTCTTTATCCGAAGCTTGGTAAATTTCAGTATGCGGTTGGGTTTTTCTTCATAGCCATATGCGTTTTTTCGGCCGTTTACCTCCCCATGAACTATCTCGACTTGATTTACACGAGAGTTGGTTCTTTCACGCTAACCGATAAGCTTGTTGGTGTTTTCCTATTCCTGTTTGTTGTTGAATACGCGAGGAGGGAGCACAAGGTTTTATTCTTTCTGATAATATTTCTTATCATTTACTGCATGTACGGGGACTTGTTCCCCGGAATTCTGAAAACTTCGAGAATAAGCCTCGAAAGGGTAATCACTTCATCCACAATCGAAATTAAGCTCGGAATGTTCGGCACCTACGCTCAGGCCGGTGTGGGAATAATAGGTGCCTTCCTTCTTCTCATGGGAATTGCAAAGGGCTTCGAAATAGACAAAGCCCTGATCAGGACGATAATAAACGCCCTGAGCAAAAGGCCCGCGCTGATTCCTCAATCAGCCGTGATAGGTTCAATGAGCGTTGCGATGTGTACGGGATCAGGAGCGGCAGATTCAGCTCTGGTAGGGCAGTTCACAATTCCGGCAATGCGCAGGGCTGGATTTCCTGCTCTATATGCAGCAGCAACTGAGGGCGCTGCTGCTCTCGGTGGGCTTATAATGCCACCAGTTATGGCCATAGCAGCCTTTCTCATGGCTGAGTTTCTGGGTGTAAGTTACTTCGAGGTTGTAATCAGGGGATTCGTTCTGGCTTTCATTTACTACTTCTCCATAATACTCACGGTCTACCTCCTCACCATTCAGTACGTGAAGCCGGGCAGGATAAAAATTGACGACGTGCTTTCGCAGCTTGGCAGGGTTGAGATAACGGACAAGGTTTATGCCGTAATATTTTTCCTCAGCCTCATCCTTCTCATTGTTTTGATGGGAGTTTTCTGGTGGCCGGAAGTCAGGGCAGCGCTCTTCACATCGATGCTTTTCCTGATCGCAGCATCGGTGATCAGAGTTTTAACAGCGAAAGACTTAAAGAAGGGTTTGAAAGAGCTGCTTAAAGGATTAAGGGGTGCAATAGAGGGTTATCCTGCAGTAGTAGTCGATATACTGCTACTTCTGGCTGTACTCGGAATTATAATAAACCTCTTCACCGTTAGCGGGTGGTTGATTAAAATCAGCATGCTTCTTCTCGACCTCGGAGAGGAAAGTCTGATCATTCTCGTCGCCCTCAGCTTCATGCTCGCCTACTTTCTGGGATTCGGCCTTCCACCATCGGCAGTTTACATCATAGCCTCCGTGCTCGTTGTAACTCCCTTCATCTCCTTCGATGTGGACAAGTGGGTTGCGCACTTCTTCGTGTTCCTCGCTGCGGCAATATCCGAGTTCACACCCCCGGTAGCGCTGATAGCTGCTGTAACCTCAAGAATTGCCGAAACTCCCTTTGTAAAGACAGCATTCTACACCCAGAAGTGGATTCTGCCAATATACCTGCTGATATTCGCCGTTCTGACGTGGCCGGAGCTCGTTGTTCAGCCCGGATTGGAGATGCTCAAGGCCTTCGCCATTGTACTCATCGCCTGTTTAACAATAACTGTAGGAAGCTTTGGCAAAGTCAGCAGAAGAAGGGCTTTGGACTACTCAGCGAGATTTGGGATAATAGCGCTTGGATTGGTGATACTTTATGGGCCGGTTAAGGCATTGGCTCCAATGCTTGCACTGATTTCTGTTGTTGTGGTTTTCCTGGGTTTCAGACAGACCAAGAAAATATCCATGATGGAGGAATAAAAATATTTTAAATTACTTTTAAGCCCTCAAATCTGCTATTTCCTCCTCTGAAAGCCCAATAGACTTCAAAATCTCCTCGGTGTGCTCCCCAAGCTTTGGCGGCCTTCTCACCTCTACCTCAAAGCCTGAGAACTTCACAGGGTTGTTGAAGAGCTTGATTTTTCCAAGTTCGGGGTAGTCCACCTCAACCACAGTTTTGCGGTGCTTTGTCTGCGGGTGCTCTATAACTTCCTGTATTGTGTTCACCGCCCCACACGGCACTCCAGCTTTGAGCAGTATCTCTATCCAGTCGTCCCTCGGCTTCTCCCTGAACTTCTCTATGATGATTCTCTCAAGCTGCTCCCTGTGCTTCAGCCTCTGCTGGTTTGTTGCAAACCTTGGGTCGTCAAGCAGCTCCTCCAGCCCCACAGCCTTGCAGAACTCCTTCCAGTGCCACTCGGTTGCAACAACAACGTTGACCAGCTTTCCGTCTCCAGCCGGATAGGGCTCGTAGGGTGTGGCGAGGAAGTACTTTGTCCCCATTCTAAGCTCTTCATCCTTCATTCCCTCAACAATGGCCATGTTCATCAGATTGAGCATCATTGTGACGGCACAATCAAACAGGGAGATGTCAATCTCCATTCCCTCCCCCGTCTTTTCTCTTCTCAGCAGTGCTGCGAGAACAGCATAGGCACCGTACATTGAAGCCAGCAAATCAGTGATGGGAACGTTAATCTTGCACGGCGTTTCTCTTGTTCCTGTGTAGCTGATTATCCCCGCCTCGCCCTGAATGAGCTGGTCAAAGGCCGGGCGGTCTCTGTAAGGCCCGTCCTGCCCAAAGCCCGAAACGTGGCAATAGATGATGTCCGGCTTTACTTTTTTTACAGCCTCATAGTCAACACCGAGCTTCTTCACAACTCCCGGAACAAAGTTCTCGATTATGACATCAGCCTTCTCTGCAAGCCTGAAAAAAATCTCCCTGCCCTTCTCCTGTTTCAAATCGAGCGTCATTGACTTTTTGTTTCTGTTGACAACACCAAAGTAAAAGCTCAGGTCAGCCCTTATGGGGATCCAGTGCCTAGCCAGATCCCCAACTCCCGGCCTTTCAATGTGAATTACCTCAGCCCCCAGATCAGCCAGCAGAGTTCCGATGTAGGGCCCTGCTACAGCCTGCCCCAGTTCGAGAATGAGCAGGTTGTTGAAGGGCTGGAAGGCCAAAATATCACCTTAGCTCCCTTCTGAAGGCCTGATATCCTGTTATAGCCCTGCCCAAAATCAGCGTGTGGATGTCATCCGTGCCCTCGTAAGTATAGACGGACTCAATGTTGGCCATGTGCCTTATCGGCGAGTAGTCAAGGCTTATGCCATTGGCCCCAAGCAATTCTCTCGCAGTTCTTGCACAGTAGCGAGCCACTCTAACATTGTTCTTCTTGGCCATTGAAATCTGCTCGGTTGTAGCCTTCCCCTCATCCATCAGCTTTGCCAGCCTCCACGCGAGAAGCTGCCCCTTGGTTATCTCAATGAGCATGTTAACCAGCTTCTCCTGCACAAGCTGGTAAGATGCTAAAGGAGCTCCAAACTGCTTCCTCTCCTTCGTGTAGTTTAACGCAGTCTCGTAGCAGTCCATTGCTGCTCCTATCGCCCCCCATGAGATTCCAAACCTCGCCTGATTCAGGCAGCTGAGCGGTGCCCCCAGCCCTCTTGCCTCAGGCAACCTGTTCTCCTCGGGCACTCTGCAGTTGACAAGGCCAAGCTCGCCCACACTTCCAGCCCTCATCGAGGCTTTCTTTGTTATTGCCGTCTGCTGGAATCCCTTCGTGCCTCTCTCTACAATAAAGCCCTTTATCTTTCCATCTTCAACATCCCTCGCCCAGACAACAGCTATGTCAGCCACATCAGCCTCGCTGATCCACGTCTTTGTTCCGTTGAGCACCCACTCATCCCCATCTCTCCTTGCAGTTGCCTCCATGCTGCCCGGGTCGCTGCCGTGATTCGGCTCTGTAAGGCCGAAAGCCCCTATAATTTCTCCCCTTGCAAGCTTTGGCAGGTATTCCCTCTTCTGCTCCTCACTGCCGTATCTCCAGATGGGATACATTACCAAGCCAGATGTGACGGCAACAAAGCTTCTCAGAGCGCTGTCAACCCTCTCGACCTCCTGACAGACTACACCAAAAGTTGTGTAGGTCATTCCGGGGCATCCATATTCCTCTGGCAGGAAGGTGCCGAGCATTCCAAGCTCCCCAAACTTCTTCCCCAGCTCATGGAAGTTTAACGGCTTCTCCTCGTGCCAGGCATCGGCAACAAGCGGCACAACCTCCTTCTCCAGAAACTCTCTGACAGACTGCCTTACAAGCCTGTCTTCGTCGCTCAAAAGCTCGTCAACATTGTAAAAGTCCACTCCTCTGAACATGCTACCACCTCTTTTCTGTATTTAACATTCTTTTTTTGAGCGTTTAAAAAGATTTCGGAAAAAGTTTGCCAATAAAGATGTAGGATGGTTCAACTGCAACATAAAATTTTACCTTAAAGGTCTTTAAAACAAAAATTGAAGTTTCTCAAAGAAGTATAAACCAAAGTAAATCCTAATAAAGCTTTAAATTTGCTTTTAAAGCCTCAAATCCGAAAGTTTCGTTATATTTTTTGAGGTTCAAGGTTTGATCGGTGATGCGAGATGTTGGGGAAGTTCGGTAGAATGTTGGGGGTGCTGGCTCTGCTGGTGCTTGTCGCACCAGCAATGGCAGCTGGAAATGGAGAAGAGCAGCTGGAAATGGAGAAGATTTGAGAAATACAGTGAAAGTGTTTGAGAAGGTGAGGGACTGGCAGAGGTTTGGAATTGTATTAAACAACGACACACTGGATGAGGCAAGGAACCTCGGCGTTGCGATGGTGGACTTTGGAGTTGCCTCCTTGGAGAGCATAAAGAACAGGCTTGAGGAGAGCAACCTCAGCATGAAGGATGAAATAATTGCTGAGATAAACGAGCACATAACCGACCTAATCAACGCAAAGGAGGAGATTGAGGCCGCTGAGACAGTTGAAGAGCTGAAGGAAGCTATGAAGAATGCAAGGGAAGTTTGGAGGGATGCAAAGGTCTCACTGCAGAAGAGCATAATCATTGGAGTCCTCGACAGGCTTGAGACCTTCGTCGAGAAGGGAGAGAAGCTTGAGGACTTCGTGGAGGAGAAGATTGCAGAGTTTGAAGAGGAAGGCAAGGACACAACGCTCCTTGAGAACTGGCTTGACAGCTACAGAGAGCACAGGGAGATGGCCCTTGAAAAGATAGGCGAGGCAAAGGAGAAGGTACTTGAAATTGAAACACCTCAGCAGGGATTTGAGGCAATGAAGGAAGTTAGAGAGGCTGTTAAGACTGCAGTGCAGCACACCAAGGAGTGCGTTAAGGACCTGAGGGAGATAATTCAGCTAATCAACCAGTACGGCGATGCAGAGGACAGCGAAGAGCTGATGCAGGTCGTGGAGGAGGTTGTTGAGGAGTAAAAAATTATTTATTTTTTCCTTTTCTTTTTGTCTTTCTCTTCAGCATCCTCTATTCCTCTCTCAGTCACCCTGAAAATCGCCTCCCCTTCAGGCAAATGTGGAGAGTCGATCAGCCTGGCAATTCTAAGGTCATCCTTGCCCTTCTTGAGGTAAATTCTGAAAGTTGCCGTGTGGGCTACGATGTGTCCCCCCACAGGCTTCGTCGGGTCGCCGAAAAGCACGTCAGGCCTCGCCATAACCTGATTCGTCACAACAATTGCAGCGTTGTATAGCTCACCGAATTTCATCAGGTCGTGGAGGTGTCTGTTGAGCTTCTGCTGTCTGTCTGCCAGCGTTCCCCTGCCGACATACTCCGCCCTGAAGTGTGACATGAGAGAATCGACGATTATTAGCCTTACTGGCCTCCCCTCCTTTTTCAGTTTCTCAGCCAGCTCCTTCGCGTTATCAACAAGAAGCATCTGGTGGTTGGAGTTGTAAGCCTGAGCAACGTAGATGTTCTTCAGAACCTCATTGCCATCAAGCCCCTTCGCCTCAGCCATCTGGATTATCCTCTCAGGCCTGAATGTGTTCTCTGTGTCGATGATAATCACCGAGCCTTCAAGCCCTCCCTCATCCTCAGGAAGCTGAACGTTTACAGCGAGCTGATGGCAGATTTGAGTCTTACCACTACCAAACTCTCCAAAAAACTCGGTTATGGCTTGGGTCTCAACTCCACCACCAAGCAACTCGTCGAGGTCTTTGCTCCCAGTAGTTATTTTCTTAACAGACCTTCTTCTCTCCAAAACCTTATCTCCGCTCTCAAAACCACCTATGTTGGCCAATTTCCTCGCCGCCTGAATTATCTTTACCGCGTTACCTTCAGTGATTCCACCCACATTGGCGAGTTCTGAGGGTGATGCTACGGCAACAGCCTCAATTGTTGAATATCCAGCCTCTCTAAGCTTTCTTGCCGTCTCAGGACCGACTCCGGGAATATCCTCAAGCTCAATAATCTTCGTCTCTTCGTTGCTCTCTTCACTCATTACCCTACCTCATACACAATCCATTAAATTTTTTTGGTCTCGGCAGACGTAAAGGGTGTCATCGCACGATGAGGGACACGTGGAGAGGGTTATCAAGCTGGCCCGTTACATAGCGGAAAGGGAAGGAGCGAGACTTGACGTTGTTTTAAAGGCAGCAGAGCTGCACGACATTGCCAGAGGCTATCCCAACCACGCCAGAAAGTCCGCAGAAATCGCAAGAGAGCTTCTCAAAGACCATGACGCGGAATTTGTTGAGGCTGTCTGCCACGCCATCGAGGCCCACTCCTTCTCAGGAAAGATGAAACCGAAAACGCTGGAAGCAAAAATTCTCAGTGATGCCGACAAGCTGGATGCAATTGGTGCTATAGGTGTGGCGAGAGCCTTCCTCTACAGCGGCGAAAAGGGAAGGAGCATTGAGGAAACCTTGAAGCACTTTGAGGAGAAGCTTCTGAAGCTGAGGGACTTGCTTTACACTGAAACTGCAAGAAAAATCGCAGAAGAAAGGCACAGGTTTCTCGAAATCTTCTACCGGCAAATAAAAAAGGAGTTAGATGAGTTTGAAGCCGAACAGGACGCTGAAGACTATGTAGGCAATGGTCAGCATTATAAGTGAGTGCTTCGCTCCTGCGCTCAGACTGCCTTCTCCCATCACTCCGGCAACCATTCCTGCGAAGATTCCCTGAAACACGGCAGCATGCATGAATACGTTTCTGTAGAGTGTGACGTCAACACTCTGGAGCATCTGGAAGTTCTGTCCGGTAGCCTGAACCTTTGCAGCGCTCTCAGCGAGGGTCGAGAGGAAGGTTGATGAGATGATGTAAACTATTCCAATGAAGACGAAGAAGGCTATGTAAACGATAATCACGTACATGAACATGTTCGTCATCCTCTCCCTTCTGAGCAACTCCGCACTCGTCGCATCCTTGGCGGAAATCATCAGAACCTCTGTGACATTTCCCGTGGACTTCAGCGCCTCGTTGAGCAGCGTCATCGTCCTCGAAATCTCAAAAATCTTCAGCCTGTTTGCAAACCTCACGAGCGCGTCGGAGAGGCTTATTCCCCAGTCGAGGTCCGCCTTTATCTTCGCGATTTCCTTTCTGAGGGGGCTTGTGTCGGTTTTGGCAATCATCGTAATTGCGCGGTAGATCGGCATGCCGCTTTCGTTAGCCGAGGCAAGCTTGCTGAGGAATATCGGCGTTAGACGCATGTAGGTCTTAACACCTCTTCTGCCAAGCTCGTAAAACAGAGCAAACGGGCCAAGAACGACCATCAGAGATATGAAAATGTAGTCGTCGTAGGAGAAGAACCAGTTCTTCAGGTCCATGCCCGGAATGTAGGGGTTTACCACCAGCCCATAGATCAGAATTACAAGGGCCGCGGGGATTGAGAACGCGAAGGTGTAGAGGGGGTTCTCCACAATAAGCCTGAAAGGATTCTTCAGCTTTTTCATCAGCTTATATCTGCTAACCTTCTTCTCCAACTTTTTTTTCTCCTCGGAGTCGAGCTCCGAAGAGCGCCTGACGTAAATATACCTTTCCCTCAGCCTTGGAGCGCTGCCCTCCTCTCCGGGAGTTAGGAGCTTGATGAGCATCGCGAACATGAAGGAGCCGATGGGGATGACGAAGTAAATGATTGAGAACATCGCCACTTCGTTGGTCTGCCCCATAACCGACATGACTGTCTGGATGATTATGAGGAAGAGCGGGCCTGCAACGAATGCCGTAATGTAGGTCTCCGCCATGAGCCCGAGGAATTCGAGAAAGCTTTTCTGGTCCTGCCTCGCCCTCTCAAAGTAGAACTCAGCTCTCTCCTCAAAGTACCTCGTGATGTCACCACCGCTGTCGATTATTGTTATTAGGCCGTGCAGAAACTCCTTGAAGTTGTCCGAGGGTGTGGTGTCAACAGCCTCAGCCAGCGCCGTTCTCAAATCCTTGCCCAGCCCCTCTACCTCCCAGAGAATTCTCGAAGCCTCCTTTGAAACCTCTCCATAAACCTCGTGGTTGTCTGCAAGGGCTTTGAGAATCTGAACCAGGCTCATCCCACCCTTGCTGAGGGAGTACATGAAGATAATCGCATGCGGGAGAATCCTGTTTATTTTGCTCTTTCTGTCGCTGATGACGGTTGAGGGGTAAATGGCGAAGATCAAGTTTCCGAGGTAATAGAGGGCCAGCGTTATGCCGATGGCCAGAATACCTGCGTAAACAAAGGGTCTGTAGAACAGCCAGTAGGTCGCGATAGGTTCTGGGAGACGGATGTTGAAGAATGGTGGCACACCAACGTACTTAACGAGTATGAAGGCCGCAATCAATCCGATAACAGCTCCAATTATTCCAAAAAGGAGAGAGAACATTCTTGCCGTTGCGATGTACATTTCAGGCGGCATAGAAATCATGGCCTTTTTCAAGGACCTCTCAAGCTCGAAGTACTTCGATTCTTTCTTCATGATATCTTCAGCAAAAAGCCTGTATCCTATGTAAGTAAGCCTGTTCGCCTCCTTAAACATATTACCCCTCCTTTGAAATGGCTTCCATAATTTTATCCGGCTTGGTCTGGTAGGTGTGAATTATGTTGCTCACCCTCTTGAAATCCCTTACGTTGTGCTCGAGCATAAACTCCAGCACTCTCCTCCTCCTCTCAAGCTCCTCGTTCAGCTCCCTCACACTCCACCCTCTCTGCCTCCTTATCTCCTCCA
>LDZQ01001219.1_pt1 | contig 12620 bp, 15 predicted proteins | sample 615361 | NCBI WGS metagenome assembly LDZQ01 (sample SAMN03408297, study PRJNA278302) | terrestrial metagenome | isolation source: oil reservoir sample I2 | place: USA: Alaska, North Slope, Ivishak formation | collected 2013 | reverse complement strand
GACATCAGAAAAACAGTTATCGTAGGATTAAACCACGCTCACGCAGTCATAGAAAAGAGGCTGGGTAAAGAAGTTACACCAGAAACCATAAACCACTACCTTGAAACAGTCAACCACGCAATGCCAGGTGCGGCAGTCGTCCAGGAACACATGGTAGAAACACACCCAGCACTAACAGCCGACAGTTACGTTAAAGTCTTCACTGGTAACGATGAAATAGCAGATGAAATAGACGACGCATTCCTCATAGACATTAACAAACAATTCCCAGAAGACCAAGCCGAACAACTCAAAGCAGAAATTGGAGATGGAATATGGCAGGCAGTCAGGATACCAACAATCGTCTCCAGGACATGTGACGGTGGTACCACAAGCAGATGGTCAGCAATGCAGATCGGTATGTCAATGATCTCAGCATACAAACAATGTGCAGGTGAAGCCGCAACAGGAGACTTCGCATACGCAGCAAAACACGTAGAAGTCATCCACATGGCAACCTACCTACCAGTAAGACGTGCAAGGGGTGAAAACGAACCTGGAGGATTAGCATTCGGATTCCTCGCAGATATTGTCCAGTCAATGAGGGTCAACTACGATGACCCAGTACGCGTTGCGCTTGACGTCGTCGCAGCAGGTGCAATGTTATACGACCAGATCTGGCTAGGCTCATACATGTCAGGTGGTGTAGGATTCACACAATATGCTACAGCAGCATACACAGACAACATCCTAGACGACTTCACCTACTATGGTAGAGAATACGTCGAAGACAAGTATGGACTTGCAGAAGCGCCTAACACCATGGACACAGTCCTAGACATTGCAAGTGAAGTCACATTCTACAGCCTAGAACAGTATGAAGACTACCCATCATTACTCGAGACACAGTTCGGCGGATCACAAAGGGCAGCTGTCGCAGCAGCAGCAGCCGGTTGTTCAACCGGATTCGCAACAGGAAACTCACAGACCGCACTAAGCGGATGGTACCTATCAATGTACCTACATAAAGAACAGCACGCAAGACTCGGATTTTATGGATACGACCTACAAGACCAGTGTGGTGCAGCCAACGTCTTCGCAATAAGAGGAGACGAAGGACTACCATTAGAGGCAAGAGGAGCCAATTATCCAAACTACGCAATGAACGTCGGACACCAGGGTGAGTACGCAGGTATAGTACAGGCAGTGCACGCTGCACGTGGAGATGCATTCTGCTTCAACCCACTAGTCAAAGTAGCATTCGCAGACCCCAACCTAGTCTTTGACTGGACCAACGTACGCGGAGAATACGCTAAAGGGGCTCTAAGAGAATTCGAACCAGCCGGTGAAAGAGACCTCATCACACCAGCAAAATAATCACACCCAAAAAAACAGGTAGAGGTGTATTACGTGGGGGGAATCCTCCCATGTAATACACCTATTTTTTTATTACTTAAAGGGAAAAGGAGGAACAAAGTATGGATTTTGTTAGTTTAGGTGTTGTGGCTTTGATGAGCGCAGCTGCAACCATAGCAGGGGCTGCGGAAGATTTAGAGTCTGATGTGGGATCCCAGAGTAACCCTAACTCCCAAGTCCAGTTAGCACCTCAAGTAGGACACTTACACCGTATAGTTAACAAGGCAATATCAGGAGAACCAGTAGCCTATGGTTTATGGGCTGGTATCGCCGGCTCAGTAGCATACGTGCTCATAGGCGCCCACATCCCTGTAATCATTGCAATAGCCCTTGGAGCAGTTGTAGCTGCAATGGTCCATGCAACATATGCTGTAACAGCCCATATGGGTAGGATTGCGAGTCAATCTCAATTTAATCAACCATTATTCCTCGACATACTCGTCGAGCACCTTGGCCCAATTGCAGGCCATGGATTTCTCGTGACATTTGGTATTGTAGGATTATCATATCTTATGACATTACCACTTGAAGGACTTGGCCACCCATTCCCCCTACCATTACTTGCAGTGTTATGGGGCATCACAATAGGGGCTATCGGTTCATCAACTGGAGACGTTCATTATGGTGCCGAGAGGGAATACCAGCATTACCCATTCGGTGGTGGCGTGCCAGTAGCAAACCATGGTGACATAACAACCAAGGCAGAGTTAGGAGCCAGGAATTCAATGGATGTCGTCAACTTCTGCGCAAAATATGGGGGACCAGTCACAGGTTTCTGTTTTGGGCTCATAGTATTCTTCAGCTTCTGGACAACAATAGTATTTGGTATACAGGGCGGTATCATCGTCGGCCTTATAATAGTCCTATTATTGATAATCCTCAACAATAGAATAGAAATGTTCGCAAGGAAAAATTATGGACCCTACAAGGAGAAGGAGGAATAAATAATGGACCCATTAACATTAATAGGAGCAATTACAGTTGGAGGAATACTTGTAGGTGGAGGCGTCCACTTCGTGCCCGTGGGAGGAGCCCCAGCTGCCATGGCAACAGCAACTGGTGTGGGTACAGGTACTGCCATGCTAGCGGCTGGTGCAGGTATGACTGGGCTGATAACAGCAGCAGCAATGACAGGCCAAAACCCAGTGTTGATACTAGCCGCTGGTGCGGTTGGTGCAATGTTAATGCTAGGCATAACCATGCTTAGTAGTAACCTAGTTTATGTTTTCGGTGTAGGTACAGTCCCGGTGTCAGCAAAGGTTGACCAAGATCCTATAACACGACTTGAACAGAAGGATTATGTAACCCCGGGTACTGAGGGTCATGGCCTCCCAACAGTCTGCTTTGTGAGTGGTCTTATAGGAGCAGCCTTCGGTGGAATAGGGGGAGGCTTAGTGTATTGGGCGCTACAACAAGCACTACTCCAATCCTATGGGATGATAGGAGCAAGTACGATCGCAGGGATATTCGCTGTTGGCGTGTTCTTCATTAATGCTGTGATTGCATCATACAATATTGGCGGTACCATTGAAGGATTCCACGATCCTAAGTTTAAGAGGATTGGTAGGGGCATAGTAGCTTGTCTCGTCGCCTCCTTAGTAGCTGGAATATTCTCAACATTATTGATTGGAGGTGTATTCTAAATGACAGTAGCAGCCGGAGGCCCTACAGCCGCGGCAATCCCGGAGAGCAGATTGTTAATCCTTGGGATTATAGGCGGCCTTGTAGGCATATACTTATACAGTGTTCCTGTTATCGGAACGTTACTCGCATGTCTTGGTGCAGTTTGTGCCATAGTATGGGGTGCTGATGCCATTAGAAGAGTTGCAAGTTATGGTCTTGGTACAGGTGTGCCATCCATAGGGTACATGTCAGTGGCTATTGGTATAGTAGGCCTTGTTGCAGGTATCGCCACTCCGATGGCGGTAGCCGTTCCTAGTATGACGATACCTATCCTAGGCTTAATACTTGCAATGATACTTGGAGCTATTGTAGGATTCCTAGGCCGGAAGGTCTTGAAGATGAAGATCCCAGTACTTACAAGATGCACTGCTGAGATTTCAGGAGCCGCTGCACTTTCTGTGCTTGGATTCATAATAGCCCTATCTGGCAATTACACCATGAAACCAGTGGTAAGTTCAGTTATTGCCACAGGATTCATCGCTTTACTATTCATATTAAATACCATGGCTATCCAGCATCCATTTAATGCCTGCCTTGGACCGAACGAAAACCAGAGAAGAACCCTTAAACTAGCAGCAGCATGCGGATTCCTTTCAATGACCGTGATAGGATTACTATCACTTAAAACCAATCCAGTATGGTGGCTTATAGTACTCGTCGGGGGCATAGGATGGCTAATAACATTCAGAGCATTTATCGGCGCAACCTTTGAAGATGCAGCTTCTGTTAAGTGGACTGGATTATGGCCTAAAGAGGAAGAATTCGAATAAAAAGGAGGAATATAGAAATGGTGGACATGTTACCCTTGATTAAGGTTGTCCCTGAATTTAATTATAGCCTGGATCCTTCCACTGGCATAATAGGGGCGGCCGTTGGAAGAGAACTTCTAATATTATCCATGGATGAGATAAATGCGCAGATAGCTGCTTTAGAGGCCACAGCAGATGATCTTGTTAATTCATTGGATCCGAGCACGGTACCAGAGGGATCATACCCTGGAAGGGAGGGAGTATACCTCACCGCAGGTAAATTAACAAATATAGTCTATGGTTTCCTCCTTGGCATGATCCTGCTGTGTGCCTGGATACTCTTATAGGAGGTGTTTTTTGTGGTTGAGAAAAAAGCTCCTGCTGAGGGTTGGCCTGTAGTGAATGGTGATTATATTGTAGGTGACCCAGAGAGTCCCGTGGCTGCGGTGACCCTTGCCAGTCATATTGAGGATGTTCCTCATGAGGCTGGTGCTGCTATTGCCGGGCCCTGTAAGACAGAGAACATTGGTATAGAAAAGGTTATCGCTAACATAGTCTCTAACCCAAATATTAGGTTCCTTATACTTTGTGGTTCAGAAGTCCAGGGCCATATTGTCGGTCAGAGTATGGCAGCACTCTATGAGAACGGTGTGGACCCAGAACAGAACAGGAAGATCATAGGAGCTGATGGTGCAATACCATACATTGAGAACATACCCGATGAGGGCATAGAAAGATTCCAGAAACAATTAGAACTTGTTAACATGATAGATGTCGAGGACCCAGGGCAAATCCAGGCAAAGGTCAAGGAATGCATAGAAAAAGATCCTGGAGCATTCGAAGAAGAGGCAATGGTAATAGAAGTGGAAGAAGAAGAGGAGGAAGAGGTTGGCGAGGAAGTTAGGCCCGTGGCAGCGGAAACAGCCCTCATAGAAGCTAGGATGAGGAACATACAAACTCAGGTTAAGATGATAGGTTCCACCAACCGGATGTTCGCAGGGATGTACTCAGGGAAAGTCCAGGGCATAATGATAGGCCTAGCCTTCATGTTAACCCTGGGACTCTTATTAATGATATAGTGGAGGTAATAAAATGGTGATCAAATTATCAAGTAAACCAAATGTCCGAGGCATAAAAAATGTCACAGAGGACATAAAATATAGAACTCAGTTAATCGGTAGAGATGGCCGATTATTCGCGGGCCTAATAGACACTAGGATAAGTGGGATCAGCTATGGTCTTGTCATAGCATTTATCCTAGGATTTGTAATACCTCTACTAATGGCGTACTTAACGAGGTGATCTAATTGGCAGAGGAAGAAACAATAATACCTCGTGTGATGGTATCTGCTGAGGAATTCAACAAGGCTAATGAACGTCTGGACGATGTCGAAGAGAAGGTTGAGTTCGTAGTCGGGGAATATTCCCAGAGACTAGGCCAGCAGATAGGTAGGGATGTTGGGATCCTATATGGCATAGTTATAGGCCTTATAATCCTTTTAGTTACGAGACTTTTATTTGTAGGATTTATAAAATCCCTATTTGGGTTCTAAAAAATAATTATTAGGAGGTATAACATGTTTAGGTTTGATAAAGAACAAGAGGTATTTGACATAGCCGGTGTTAAAGTTGGAGGTCAACCTGGAGAATATCCAACAGTCCTAGCTGGAACAATATTCTATCCAGGACAGGACATTTATGAAGATGAAAAGAAGGACATTTTCAATAAGGAGAAAGCTGAGGCCCTGATAAAACTTCAGGAAGAAATGTCCGACACTACAGGCAACCCTTGTTTCGTGGGTATACAAGCTGAAGATGGCGAGGCAATGGCTAACCATATAGACTTTGTTGTCGAAGTTACAGATGTGCCATTCCTCATAGACTCAACAGTAGCTGATGCGAGAATCTACGGGGCCAAGCATGCTGATGAGATAGGAGTCGCTGACAGGGCCATATACAATTCAATAAACATGTCAGTTGATGATGATGAAATTGCCGGGTTAAAGGATACTGGCGTGTCCTCTGCCGTGGTTTTAGGTTTCAACGCCCAGGACCCCAGTGTTAAGGGCAGAATTGCCATATGGGAAGATGGCGGTGGCATGATCCATAAGGGATTGTTAGATATCGCAGCAGAGTGCGGGATTGACAAGCCACTTATGGATGTTGCGGTAACTCCATTAGGTGCAGGTGCAGGACACGCAGTGAGAACAGCCTTTGCAGTGAAGAGCAAATGGGGGTACCCTGTTGGCAGCGCTATCCACAATGTACCATCTGCTTGGAATTGGGTAAGGGATTTCAGAAAAGAGCATAGAGAAGTTTGGCCAGTCTGTGACGTTGGCTCCAATTTCATACAGCAGATGACGGGCTCAGACTGGATATTCTACGGTCCTATAGAGAATGTTAGGATGGCTTTCGCAGGTTGTGCGATGACTGACATCTTCATAACTGAGGCTGCCATGGACTTGGGCACAGAACCGCAAACAGAGGACCACCCATACTACAAGCTACTCTAAAATTAGGGTAGCGTCCTCCCTATTTTATTTTTAATATATTCCACTTTTTTTGACAAATCGTAACTTTTAAATGGGATTAATCGTAATGATTTTTTGGTGATATTATTTTGATAGTGGAGCTTATCCTATCTGTTGCATTGGTAATATCATTGATTATAGTTATAAAATCTGCCAATGTTTTCGTAGATAACCTTGTCGAAATTGGGAGTGTATTTGGGATATCAGAGACCATACTTGGGGTTACAGCGTCTGCGATCGGAACTTCTCTGCCAGAATTTGGCTCGGCGGTTATAGCATCCCTTTCTGAGAGCACAGAGATTGGAGTGGGTTGTGTTATAGGATCTAACATTTGGAATATCGCAGGTATATTAGGTATTTCGGCTATAGTAGCTGGGAATATTGGCACTGAGGCAGCTGGCCTTAAAAGGGATTTCACAGCCATGCTTTTAACAGCTATTGTATTGATATTATTCATGTTATTGGGTAATATTGGTAGGGTCGCTGCATTGGTTATGATAATATTGTATTCCATTTACTTCTGGCGTCTTATAAAAGCCCAGCGGGATTATAACCTAGAGAAGAAGGGTGGGGGGAGAGGAAAATTAGATCCTAAGATTGTTCTTTTAACAGTTCTTGGATTCGCCGGGCTTGTGGTAGGATGCAGGGCCCTAGTTTATACTGCTGTTGAACTTGCAAGGATAATGGGGGTTCCTGAGATGATAATGGGCTTATTCACACTTGCCATTGGGACAAGTATACCTGAGTTTGTTGTGACACTTTCATCTGCAGTTAAGGGACTCCATCATCTATCAATTGGAACAGTACTTGGAAGTAACACATTTAACATCCTTATAGGTATAGGAGTCCCCGCAATTATAAAAACCATCCCAGTTGATCCACTATCCCTGAAATTAGACGCTCCTGTCATGATAATTGTAACAATACTCCTTGTATTATTGATCAAGCAAGGTGACATGAAACTTAAAAGGAGTGGGGGCATAACATTATTTGCAATATACATATTATATGCGTTTATCAGATTGTATGGTGTCTGATATGTATAAGAAGATTCTTGTTGCTACAATGGGAGAATACATGGATGAATTAATGGAGCATACACTTGACTTACTCCATGGTAGGGAAGCAGAGGTTATATGCTTATATGTTGTTGACACATCGGTACCATTCCTAACGCCAAGGAAGATCAAGGAAATGATGGTAAAAGAATTGCGCCAAAGAGGAAAAAAAATAATAGAAGACATGAAAAGGGGCTTGAACGGCCCACAAAACCCCAACATAAAATTTAAGGGTGTGATAATAGAAGGTGACCCCGCCGAGGAGATAGTTAAATTCGCAGAGGAAGAGAAAGTCGATGTTATTGTATTAGGGACTGGTAAAAGTCTCGTTGACAAACATTTACTTGGAAGTGTGTCCGAGAAGGTTGTACATTATGCTCCTTGCACCATTCACCTTGTAAGAACAGTATAATATATTCTATATCGGGGCTTGAACCCTTAAGTATTTGTTTTTTCCAAAAAATTTATATCTGATGGTATTGAATCCACTAAGTGTTATATTTTTGGGGGTATCCAATTTGTCATTACTGAAAAGATTATTCGGTCCTAAGCCAATAATAGCCAAAAGTAAATACAAGACCATAGAGGAGATAAAGGCATCGCCATTCACAAAAAAGACCGTAGGCTCTGGGTACGCGCTAAACCCGGATGTATATTATATAGTGGCATCGGTAGAATTAGGTAACACCACCACTAAGTGCATATTAACTGCAACCAATCTTAACACAAGTCGAAGCTACCTACTAGATAAAACAGTTAACATGACAAGGGACATAAGACCCCCAAAACCTGGAGAAGAGGTCTTTGGAGAAACAGTATGGGGTGTTGAATTAACAAAGGAATCAGTAGCAGAACTTGTAAGGGACACCATACTAGAATCTGCTAAAAGAGCCAGGATAGACATAGAAAAAGATCTTGATTTTGTGGTAAGATCCACTGGCGTCACAGCAGGATTCGCATCACCAAAAGACGTTGGTCAACTCATAATAGCGCTGGCAGAAGGATGCCTAAAGGCTGGTATACCCCCAAGGAAGATGGCCCCAGCCCTTTCAGTCGATAATCTACCCCCACGTTTAAGAAGATTCTCACTCCTAGATAAAGTAATATTTGATGGTGCTGTGGCAAGTGTAATACCACCCACTGGCAGACAAGTGGTCGCCAATGAAATGGAAGGTGAACTAGTCACAGCTGGGATAAAAATCGGGGCCAAATGGACGAAAATAGATTACAGAAACCCTTGCGTTTCTTTGGATTTTGGCACAACACTCGCAGGGCGTATAGTGAACAGTGCAGAACCCTATGCAAGGACCATAGGAAATTTTTGCGGACTTGCAGGGGCCATACCCGACGCCCTCATAAGGGGGACTGAAATGGTTGACAAGGAAGGTGGAGCAGCCATCGACCTCTATAAGAAATCGATCCTAAAAGGGGCTGACTGGAAAAAGGCGCGTGAAAATGCTGAGATGGTGCATGAAGAGGTGATAGATATAAGGAAAGTCCCGGAGGATCGTAGAAGGTTTGGAACAGTCCCTGTTGACCCTGAAGCGGCCTATGATGCCGGTACAACACTCATAGGCTGTGATGCTGGGAAAAATGGTGACAAACTAGGAGAACTTGCAAAAATTGGACATGAAATATACCAAGAGGATGGTATACACACACTATTCGCAACCTTAGATTATGTGAGCGCACTCATAGCAAAAAGGCTCATAGACGAGGCCTTCGAAGAAGGGGTTATAGAAGATGGTTCCGTTTTAGGAGTGACTGGAAGGGCTGGTATAACAGGTGAAAAACCCAGGTTAATATTAGAATATGTTAATAAGAGGTTTAAGGATGTTGTGTTCGTTTCAGATGCTCTTGCTCTAGGTGCTGCTGTAATGGCCCGTTGCATGAATTCAATAGGCACGCCACACACGCCAATAGGTGGCAGACAAGGAGGACCATGCATACTTGGTATGAGGAGGAAACTACAACGCAAGAAAGAGGAAAAATGGATCGAATAAGGGCTATTGTAATGGCGGGTGGAAGGGGCACACGCCTCAACCTAGAACATGAAAAACCACTCACACCAGCAGGTGGAAAACCCCTTATAGAGTATGTCCTAGAAAACCTTGAAGGATCCGAGAACATCCAAGGTATAACAGTTGCAACGAGCCCATACACCCCACTAACAGAAAAACATGTGAAAAGGTTGGGATATAATATAATCTGCACAAGTGGCAGGGGTTATATAGAAGATCTTGGGGAGATATTATCCTATTTTGAAGGAAAAGGCGATTATATCCTATTCATTATAAATGCGGACTTGCCATTGGTAGGTCCATCCATCATCGATGAAATAATAGAATATTATAAAACTTCTAAAGCCGAGGCCCTTGCCGTCTTTGTGCCCCTTGAAATTTATGAGGATTATGGTCTTATACCATCTAGTTCATGGAGAGGTATGGTGCCGAGCGGGGTAAATATATTAAGGAGTAAAAATAAGATACAAAAACAGGAAATTTTGAGAGTTTCAAGATTGGAACTCGCACTAAACATAAACACTCCTAGGGATCTTATATTCCTTGAAAGGATATTAGGTGATGATATTGGAAGAGAAAACTTTGATAAAAGGGGAAGAGAAGTATTGGAGTGACATTAAGGGTTATCAGGTCGCTACGAATAATGCGAGGATACTCGGCGAACTTGAAGAACTCATAATCAACGATAAAACGGGTAAAATAACAGATATTGTCATAAAAGTGGAAAAAGGGAGGAATGTAACGGTAAAGGGTGCGAAGAAGAAGGGTGATCGCCTATTCGTACCATTTGGTAAGGTGGAGAAGGTTGGGGAGTTCATAATAATAGCAGAATAACCCGCACTCTACATCCCCTTCAAGCTCATGTCAAGCATCCTCTTCGTCTCCTCGGCAAGTTCAGGTGGTAAACCTTTTATATCCATGCTAAGGAAACCCCTAACTATCATGGATGCCGCTTCCTCCTCTGTTAAACCCCTAGATGTTAAATATAATATTTCTTCTTCGGCTATTTTCCCAACAGCAGCCTCGTGGGACATTTCAAGATCTGTTGCGCTGCCCACGAGTTCAGGAACCGCATATATCATAGAATCATCAGATAATACGAGACCATGACATTCTAAGTGTCCTTTAACCTCCGGAACTCTTCCTGCTAGATGACCCCTTGAATATATCTCTGATTTATCCTTTGAAACAGCCCTTGATACTATCTCTGCACTTGAACCTTTACCATCAAGGATGACCCTAGAACCCATATCAAGTATGGATTCTTTCCTACCCCCAAGGATTGACTGGAAAACAACCCTAGAATTTTCACCAGTACAATATGCTGTTGGATATGATTGTATGCTCTTAACTGGACTTGTAAGTATATAATTGTTTATGAAAGTCGCATTATCTCCTACTAGTATACCTGTCCGGGGTCTTACCTCTACTTGTTCGGCCCAATTATGGATCATTGTATATGTGACCTTGGCACCCTTTTTTATATAAAATTCTGTTATTCCAAGGTGTAGTGCTGAGCTCACATCTTCTCCAGTGGCGCAACCAGTTATTATATGGAGTTCTGAATTTTCTTCTGCGATTATGATATTATGGAGTGTTTGCATAACCCTTTCGTCCCCTATGAACATGCAAGCTTGTAGTGGGAATATCTCCCTTGAATTTGGCTTGGATCTTATGAAGTATCCGCCTATGTTCCCCTCGGATTCTCTTAGGGCTGTGTGTGCAGTGTACTTGTCAGTGTCTGGTGCTACGACCTTCCACATATAATCTTTGAGCCAATTGTATTTTTCTAGGGCGAGGTTCAGGCCCATTATTTCAACGGTCTTTGAGGCTTGGCTTGAGTATATTCCTGTCTGGTCTACTTGTATGAATGTGCCTGCTCTTTCTTTTTCTGTGGGGTCGACGCCGACTTTGAGTAGGGTGTTTCTCATCTTCTTTGGCACTTCTGTTGCTTTGTTAATCCTTTCATGTTCTCCTGCCTCTTCCTTTATAAACTTTTCAAGGTCTATGTCATAACCGTATGGTGATTTTTTCTCTTTTGCCTTTTCGGCCTTTTTTATTGTGTCTGGCAACATCTAACACACCCGTTGAATCCTTCTGTCCTTATATCATCTAATATCTCCTTTGGGTTTCCTGTGCAGGCTATTTTACCATCTAGGAGGACGTGGGCTATGTCGGCTCTTACGAAGTTAAGTATGTAGCCAAGATGTGTAATGAGAAGACCTGCCCTTTGCCTTTGTCCTGGCTTTTTATCCTTTTCTAGGAGAGTGTTGATCTCTTCTGCGAGTAGTTCAACGTTTTCGATGTCAACTCCACTATCTGGTTCGTCGAACATTATGAAGTCTGGTTTCTGGGCTAATAATTGTAGTATTTCAGACCTTTTAACTTCTCCACCTGAGAAGCCCATGTTAACATCCCTTTCTAGGAATCTTTCATCGAATTTCAGTTTTTTAGCTGTTTCCATTATTTCGGGGTTTAATTCTTCTTCGACTGTTTGTCCATTTTCTATTTTGAGAAGGTCGATTAGTTTAACGCCACGGATTGGCGGGGGGTTCTGGAAGCTCACACCTATGCCCATCCTGACCCTTTCTGTTGTGGGCAATTCTGTGATGTCTTTTCCTTTGAATATTATCTCACCCTTTTTAACTTTATACTTGGGGAAGCCGAGTATTGTCATGAAAAGTGTGCTCTTCCCGGACCCGTTGGGTCCTAGGAGGACGTGGGTTTCCCCTTTATCTATGTAGAGGTCTATGTCCTCGAGGACTTCTTTTCCCTCTACTTCAACTGCTAAGTCTGTGATTTCAAGGAGCATGGTAAACCACCATAGTACTTTTTTGAACTCTATAATATTTATATATGTGGGAGAGTATCCTCTAGAAGTTTAAGGGTTTTTTTCACTCCGGATTCTTGTCTTTTCATTATCTCGGTGGCTGGGGAGGATCTGAGATCCGCATAGACATCCGATGATCCTATGACTTCAATATTATCACTTACGAGTGCTATCCCACCCCTGCCAATACCTGCAGTTGTTCCTATACCAATGTCTGCTCCTGTAATATCTTTCACTGCTTTAGCCATCTTATTGGCTATTTTTTTATCTGTGGCTTCGTCGTAGACTTTTATATCATCCATTATTTCAGTTGGTGGTGGTGGTTCGAATTTGAGGATTTTTTTGATCCCTGA
>LDZQ01001218.1_pt1 | contig 12640 bp, 16 predicted proteins | sample 615361 | NCBI WGS metagenome assembly LDZQ01 (sample SAMN03408297, study PRJNA278302) | terrestrial metagenome | isolation source: oil reservoir sample I2 | place: USA: Alaska, North Slope, Ivishak formation | collected 2013 | reverse complement strand
CCTGCTATCTATTATAGTGTCATTGTTGAAGTCCCAGTACCATTCTGTAGCTCCGGTTGACAAGTCAGTGAACTGAACTGTTAATGGTGTGACTCCTAGTGTGGGATTTGCTGTGAAGTTAGCTACTGGCTCAACCGGCTCATATTCAACCATTAGTATTTGTAGGATTGCGCCCATCCCACCACTGCTCGTTCCTTGTATCCTTGCCATGTTTTCTGTGCTGCTTAACTTACCTGTGACATTGAATATCTCGGGGTATGATGTTTTGCTGTTTCCTTGCCACACGTTCAATCCTAAGGTTTCATCGTTGAAGTACACGTTTCCTTCGTTGGGTCCGGCATGTGTGCCCCATGCCATATAGGTTGCATTTGAAACTCTATCCACATCAGGTATGCCCGGGAAGTTTATGTATGCGACGCATTCTTCAGGTTGCACGCCAAAGTTTGAGTCAAGGAGGAGGATATCATATTCTTCGTTTATGTAGATATGAGTGAGTGGTCTTGATGTGTCATTGTAGATCACTAGGAGTGTGAATGGGAACATGCTGAGTGTATGTGTCTGGCTGCTTGCCGGTACTGATAATGTGACATTTACTATATTGTCTTGGTTTTTCTTGTAGTATTCTGTCACATCATAGACTAGTAATCCATATTTGTAGGTGGCGTAGGCTCCGCAGTTTGATTGGTCCCAGTACCATCTTGTGTAGTTCCCTGGTTGGAATGTGGCTTCGTTGAATTGTATTGTGAGACATGTTAATGCTGCGCCTTCTTCTGGTTGTATGCCCTTGTTATCCCAATTGTACGGTGCATACAAGTAAGCTTTAACTGGTGTGGCATTTTCTGGTATGCTGGGTTGTGTTCCATTAAATATTACTGTGTAGTTTGACCATCCGCTGGTTCCACTCGCGTAGGTTGTGTCAGGCTGCGCATAATATGCGAGGCCATATTGGCCATCATAAGTTTCTATCGTGTTGAAGTCTGAACCGTTGTAGGCCCATCTTTTGCCTTTGTAGCCGTTGTATAGAATCGGGACTGTTTTTGTATATTGGTTGTTTGTTTCATTGGTTTCTGGAACTTCATTTTCTGGGTCTATAACGAGTCTGTAGGTTACATTTTGATTATTGTTACCATAAAGTGTTTCTGGCGTGGCTGGTCTTATCGTAGGATCCGTTATATTCACATAAACATTGCTATTTGGGTTTATGGAGGGTATGGTTGCATTTGCGACTAGTTCGTCATTGGCATATAATAGTATTTTTGTTGGTGGTGATGTCCCTGTTCCATTGTTTTTGATCATGCAGGTTATTGTATTGTTTTCTAGTGCGAATGCTGCGCTAGCCTTGATAAATTGGAATTTTAGGTCGATATTTGGTGTGTAGGTGACTTTTTGGACTGCGAGGATGATTTTGTAGTAGCCTCCTTCTAATCCTGTGCCCGGACCTTTGTGGTATGTGAATCTGTTGGTTTCGTTATTGTAGAAGTTTGTGACATTCCATATTTCGTATCCGCTGTAGCTTCCGCGTCTTTGGTATGTGCCGTTTGGCAGGCTTTGGTCATTGTATGTGTAGATCCCGTCGTGGCTTGCTGCATGCACTATCATTAAAGTGGCGTCTCTAGGGTTGGGCACTGCACCGTTGAAGCATGTTTCTCCTGTATATTCCTCGTCGTTGTAGCTGCTCACGTCATGCCCGAAATTGACCCAATATCTTGTCGCAGTTGTGCTCCCTGGGAGGTTGTAGGCCACAACTAGTGTTATGAGTTTTATGCGGCCGTCATAGGATCCGATCGTGCATACATTGGCTGTGTTGCTCGTGCCTTTCTTTGTCATGTTTGTTACATCATACCATAATAGGTAGTCGCTTGTTACGCGCATTGTATGATCGTTTACCATTAGGTATGGGTCATGGTCATGTCCCGGGCCTAAAAGCCAAGTGTTATTATTTCCTCCGTCTATGGGGTAGGTGTACGTTGTGTAGAGTGTTTGGTTGTCTAATAGATAGCCATTGTAGGTTACATTTACGTAGGTTTGTCTGGCTTCTTGCATGTTGCCTGAGTATACTAGGACGTATAGTGTTGCATTTTTGATGTAGGCATCAGATGGTATTGTATAGTTGAATGTGTATGTGATGTTAGCGTTTCCTCCAGTGTTGGTGCCAACACCACCCGGATCTGTGAAACCATAGTAGGAGTCCACTGCAACGTCCCCAGTTACGTTCCCTTCTTGGACTGTTTCAAGGGGCTTGCCGCCCACATAATTGTCTGCATAGGCCGATCCTGTTAATGAGATCACTAGTATTGTTAAAAGGCCTAATAGTACTATTTGCGGTTTTTTAATATGCTTCACCCCCATCTGTTTTTATCACCTTAGTGTTAGTTTCTTCACCCCTTATATATTTTACGAGAAAAAGTATTACTAGTTTTTAGGCAGTATAAAAATAGTATCATAAAAAATCATGGTGTATTACTATACATTCTGTAGAAGAAAGAATAAGAATACTAGTGGTGTGGATCTAACAAAAAAATAAAAAAGGGGGGTGGTTAATGGATGATGCCGTGGAGTGTTTCCTCTTCGCTTCACTTTCTCTATACTGACATTTAAGGGCTGTTCACAGCCCCCGCAGCTTAAGATGTCTAGTTTTATCTGGTGCATTTGCATGGGAGTGTTAACAACGACGAATTACATGTTCTGGATACATTTTTATCTTTTTTCCACATTCTGGGCATCTATTGTCTCTGATCCTATAATCTATGATCCTATATGATGATCTTTTTATGAGTAGACTTTTACATCTGGGGCAATATGTATGTTCAAACTTGTGGCCTGGTACATTACCTATATACACGTAGTTGATACCTGCTTTCTGGGCCTTTTGAACGGCCTCTTCAAGCACTTCTATACTTGTAGGCGGATTTGTGAACTTATATGCTGGATAATATCTTGTGAAATGTAGTGGTGTGTCTTCACCCGCAAATTTCAAGTGGTTTTCTATCACCCAATCTATGTCGTCCTCGTTCACACCAGTAATAACGAGGTTTATGATTTCTACATGGACTCCATTCTCCAGAGCTTTTTTAACGTTCCTCCAAACCTTGTATACGTCTACGCCTCCACAGTATTTCTCGTAGACTTCTTCTCCACCTTTTATGTCTATGTTTAATCCTGTGAGTCCAGCTTCTACAAGGGCCATTAGAGCTTCTAGTGTCATGTAACCATTGGAGACATAGCATGCATAGAGATCATGTTTTCTTCCGAGTTGGAAAAGGTCTATGGCGTATTCAGTTAAAAGGGTTGGTTCTTGGAAGCTGATGCATAATCCTTTGTCATGGTTTATTAGGGCTTTTTTTATAACAGCCTCTGGTGGCGTGTATGGGCCTGATGGAAGGCTCCTTGAAATATGGTAGTTTTGGCACCATGGACATGAAAAGTTGCAAGAATAGGTTGCAATTGTAAGGGAGGTTGAACCTGGCCAGTAGTGATAGAATGGTTTTATTTCTATTGGCCTGCTTTCTATTGCACTTAAACGTCCATAGGTGAGTGTGTATAATTTGCCGTTTTTATTGAATCTTACGTTGCAGGTTCCATATTCCTTGTTTGAGAGTTTGCATCTTCTTTCACAGAGTGTGCATTGGATTTTCTCATTTATGTTCTTGTAGAATGGGCTGGTTTTCATCAGATTGTTATATTTTGTCCCCCCACATTTATTTTATTGTGGGGGGCGTTTCACACATTGGAGGAGGGGAGGTATGTTAGGAGGGAAAAAATAGCTTTTCAAGGATTTTATGAATAATATTAGTGGTTAATATTACGAATTGTAATCTAGTTGGTATTATATTTAAGATTTTCTGTTTTGATTTTATTAAATAATTTGGGGGGGTGAGGGGACTGTTGGGATACTCTTGAGCGAAAGGGAGATTGTTATATCACAATCCTTTTTTGTCCCCTCAGGTTCTTCTTTCTTGGTTGTTGACTTAGTAGAGGAGGGAGTCCTCACCTCCATTTTAGTATTCCTTCATATAAATACATTACTACTAGAAAGTATTATTTTATTCATTGTTTTCTTGTAAGACTTCCCATCCAGGGGGGGTTGGTTTGCCATGTTCAGAAAAATAATAGGGAAGTGCCCCCCAATGGGGGGCATCTTATCTCAAAGACATTTTTGATAAGCAAATGGGGGATGTAAAGATTGTCAGGAAGCCCCCCATGTCAATTTGGAGTAAATTGTTGGACGTGCTGGTCAAAATAAGCTAGGTTTATTGGCCTCATTCCACTGATTCTGAAAAATTAAGGGATAACTCACCTACTCTATGAATATCTTGATTTCTTATATCCTTGGGGGGGTAGTTGATGAAAGGGTTTGATATCATGGGGGGGTCTGTTTTAGGGTATTTAGGTTGCGCCTCCTGTTCCTGGTTTCAGGCCGGCGCTTTTCATGGCCTCTTGTAGGTTGACTTGCATTTCCTGTAATTTTTTCATAACTCTTTCTTCTTGTCTTTGTATGGTTTTTTCACGCAATTTTAAAGTTTCGAGTTTGTCTGATAATTCTTCCTCTATTTCATCTCTTTTCGCTTTTATAAGGAGGTTGCCGGCTGACTTATACACGTCAACGCCTTCTTCGGCCTTTGAGAGTTCTTCTAGTGCTCTTTGGGTTTCCTGGATCTGTCTTTCTACTGTCTGTTTTTGTAGTGAGATTGCCTGTGCTTGTTGTTGTAATTGTTGGAATTGGGCTAGTTGGTGTTGGATGTTTTTTGGAAGTTCCATAACTTATCACCTTTTGCAAGTTTTATTATATCATATGCGAGTTTTATCCATCTGAGGGTTGAGTTCATAGCAGCTCTAAATGCTGTTGAATCCTTTGATTCTATTTTTAGTATTATTATCTTATCTTCTCGTTTCATCTTCATTTTTGATCTGGTGGATGGTGAGTTTTCTATTTCTGGTTTTATTGCCTTCCATATTATGTGGGCGGTTTTTTCATCTTCTAGTTGTATTTGGAATTCTCCTTGGATCCTCTGGGGTTTCACTTTTCAGCCTCTAGATGGATTCTTTTTATGAATATTTTAAACCCTGTTGGTTTTGCTTTATGGTATAATTCTATTATCATAGTATATTTGCCATGGGCTGGTTCCACAGACCAGAAATCATCACCATCATCTTCTTTTAATGGCATCAGACTCTTTAATAATCTTATATTCTTTATAGGCCCTTTTATTTTTTTTGTTGGTCTTGCTTCAAGGACTTTGGGGATTGCGACGCTTATTGTCATGTATCCTGTTTGTTGTCCTCTTGTGTCGTAGAACGTTATCCTACTAGGGTTTCCATGTTTTTCAAAGACGATAGCTAATATTTCATTGTATTCTCTTGCTTTTTGTAAGAGTTCTTGGATGTTCATTTTTCCCCTGTTTATGTAGGGGCATCCGAGGGCCTTTTTAAATTTTTGGCAGAATGATCTTGTCCGTTGTGAGGGTTTCCTGGATGTTGTCAGTAGCATTTATCTTGCTCTTATTCTTCTTTTCACTGGAGGAACTTCTTTGAATAATATTCTGTAGCGGCATTTTGGGCATTTATTTTCCATGTATTCTTTTAGGTCGATTCGGGCTCCGCATTTTGCGCATCTGTACAATTATTGGCCTCCTGTTATCCTTTTTATGTGGCGTGTTGCTGTTTTACCCATTGGCGTGGAAGGTAAGTATGCTCCTCCTGTGAATGTAGCCCCACATTTCCTACATTTCCATATGCCTGTGCTTATTCTTTTGACTCCGGGCCTGTCACAGTATGGGCAGTTGTGTTTCTTTTTCATCTGTTCTTCTATCTTCTTCACAACTCTTTTAGCTTTTCTACCGTAGCGTGGCCCGAATCTTCCTGTGATACCTACTTTTTTTGTTCTTGCCATTTTTGGATCACCTTGCCTGTGGTATGGTTTTGTCTAGTTCTTCCATGAGTTGGGGTATTCTCCCCTTTGTAATGTCTATGGCTTTTAGGATATCATCCTTTGTTAGTGACCCTTCTCCCCCTTTTTGCATGGCGCAGATCGTCCCGTCTGGTCGCATTCCTATTGATAGTCTTGCTGTGAGGATTTCTTCTTCGTCCAGTGATGGGTCTAGGATCATCTGATCTCCTATTTTTGCGAAGGTGCACATTAGTGCCGTGTCTTCGAGTGGTAGGGGTTGTGGGTTCTCATAATCTAGTATTATCTCGTCTTCTTCTATTTTTGCTGTGGGGAGTTTTGTGTCTCTTAGTGCCGCCACTGTTGCTAGTACTGCCGCATCGAATAGGTTCCCATCATAGTCTATGATGTGCAGGTCTATGAATAGTAGCCATACGCTGCTACCCTCCACTATACATAATTTTTCTAGGTTGAGCATGTTGCTTTCTCTTATGCACCGGTCCACGACCCTTGAGAGTTCGATTGATCTTTCGTCTGGTGGTCCTGGTTCGAATGTTGGTGATGCCATTGGTAGTAGTTCAGAATTTGTTATGATGATGCCCATGTTTGGAGTGTCTGGGAATGGTTCCCCGATTTGGGGTTTGATGCCTACGAGCAACTGGGTATTGCCGAGTTTTACTCTAGCTGAACCTTCTGCCTTTGTTATCACTCCTGTTTCTATGAATATTTTCCTGAATTCGTCTAGTGCTCTTCCATCAGCTCTTTCTTTTTTGTTTATGAGATTGATTATATTTTCGCGGATGATCTCGGGTACTATGTCCATTTTTATTCACCATATTTCTTTTTTAGGGCTTCTTTTTGTATTTTGTTTATTTTGAGGCATCCTTTTATCGCCAAATCTAGTGCTTCTTCGAATTCTTCTTGTGTGAGGTTGCCGTCGCTTTGTAGTAATGTTATTTCTTTGTTGCGTGGTAAGATGGCAACTGGCATGTCTGCCTCTCCACGCTTATCCTCTTCCTCTGATAAGTCCAATACTATTCTACCGTTCACTTTACCCGCTGCACAGGCCACCACCATATCCTTCATTGGCATCCCAGCATCTGCAAGGGCTACTGATGCTGCTGTTATACCTGCACATCTTGTACCGCCCTCTGCTTCCAGCACTTCTATGAAAACATCTATAACCGACCTTGGGAACCTTTCCAGGATTAGGGCTGGTCTCAAGGCTTCTGCTGTTATCTTGGATATTTCGACTGACCTTCTGTCTGGTCCTGGTCTTTTTCTCTCTTCTACTGAGAATGGTGCCATGTTGTATCTGCATCTTATAACTGCCCTGTCCGGTCTTTGCAATCTTTTTATCTGAGCCTCCCTGGGACCATATACTGCTACCAGTATCTTGTTACCACCCAATTCTAAATATGATGATCCGTCAGCCCTCTCTAATATTCCTGCTTCGATTTTTAGTGGTCGGATCTCGTCTGGTGCTCTTCCATCTTCTCTAGTGGCCTGTGAGACCCTTTTAAATTCATCTGGTGTGATGATAATAATCACCCCTTAACCTTCTTTATAAGTTCTGTGAGGGTGTCTCTCACCCTATCAGTGAGCCCGGATGTGTGAGCTTCCCTATCAATCATTAGTATGACCTCCCGGGCCACTTTTTCCATTTCAGGGTCTCCTTTCACCCATACGACCCCGTTTTGTCCTACTACGATATCGCAGCGTGTTTTCTCTTTTATCATGTTTATCATGGATCCCCTTTTACCGATCAAACGGGGAACCTTGCTAGGTGTTATATAGACGAGGACTCCTCCTTTGAATTTCCCAAGTCCTCTTCCCTTTAGGCCTAGTTTAACCTTTTTAACCTCGTCAACATCAACTACTTTTAAAAAGAGAACGTCACCAATATTAAATATGTTCTCAAGGCCCCTTTTTTCTTTTCCAAAGACTTCTGAGGCTGGTAGGAAACCTGAATATGGGGAATTTATATCTAATCCCCACATCGAGAATCTTATATCTGTTATTTCACCTATGACAACATCTCCCCTCTTTGGGATGTATTTGCTTACAAGGGGTATGACGCTTATCTGTTTGTTCCTTATGGATACCAAGCCTACATGGGATGAACATATCTTATTATCCTCTTTGAATGTTCCCCTGCCAGGATAATAATCGTTCTTGGCTAATACTTCACCTGGCACCACTATGTCCTTATCCTTTACTAGTATCAAATAGTCATGCCTCCGTTCTAGGTTGTATGGGAGGAAAAAGAAGACTTATTTGAGGAGTCTTGTTTCGACTTGGCCGCCTGTCATTTCACTCATTTTCTGGTAAAAACTGTCTTGGAGTCCCCCTGGTATTTCCACGATAGCTATCCATGAACCGTCTTTCTGCCATTCCTCTTCGAGTATTTTACCAAAATTTGAAATAATACCATAGACTGGGCCGGCGGATTCGCCGGGGATCTTAATGGCCACTTTAACCTTCTCAAATCTTATAGGTATTTTGGTGCGAATAGCCTTTAAGACGATGTTAACTTGTTCGTCAACCGTCTTGAAGGGGTCAACATGAACTTTAGCCTCTTTCATGGCCTTTTCTATCCTCTTGGGGGGGTGTGGGAGGCCGGTCTGTGGGTTTATAGCTTCTCTGGCTATCTTGTTAACTATTTTCTTGTGTTTGTCCTTTATCATTTGTCTTCGCTGCTCGGCTGTGAGTTGTATGCTCCCCTTTTTGAGTATTATCTTGGCGACTTCGAGTGGATCGTCAGTTTGGAATAATTTTCGCATGGTTTCCTCGGATGCTTTATCACCCTTCCTGGCGTCTTTGAACACTTCCTGGACTGCTAGTATATCCTCTATATCTGCTTTGGTTTCGTCCTTTCTGAATTCGGCGGCTAGGTCAGGGTCTACCAATATTTCGAATCTCTCCCCATGGGACTCCAACCGGGCTATAACAGCATCCTCGAGGCTTACCATCCTAATTTACTCCTCTTCCTCCTTTTCCTTCCTTATTAGAAGTTCTTCAACATGGTCTCTTATCTCATCATCTGGCAATTTCCTATACTTTTTATCCTTTGCATCGATTATTGCGATTTCAACACTCTCAGGGGTGGTTTTGCCCTCTGTGGCTTCGTATATCGCATCCAATGCTAAGTTGATGGCCTCCTCTAATGTTAAGTCATCGTGGTATTTCTTCTCGAATTCTTCCATCGCTATGGGTCTTCCGGCGCCTATTGCTGTCGCCTTGTATTCTATTAAGGCTCCGCTTGGGTCTGTTTCGAAGAGTCTGCATCCTTTTCCATCAACTCCTCCTATGATTAGTGCTGTTCCAAAGGGTCTTACACCACCGTGTTGTGTGTAGAGTTGTTTCATGTCGCATATCTTCTTAGCTAGGCTCTCCACTCTTATGGGCTCATTATATGTTATCCTATTTATTTGAGCCTCCAGTCTAGCCTTTTCTATTATGGCCCTCGCATCAGCTACTAAACCTGAGGTGGCCGCGCCTATGTGCTCGTCGATTTGGAATATTTTCTCTATTGATTTCGGTTCTACGAGTTTACTTGTGGGTCTTTTATCAACCGCTAACACTACACCATCCTTTGATTTAACACCTAGTGATGTCGTGCCTCTTTTAACAGCCTCCCGGGCATATTCCACCTGGAATAGCCTACCATCGGGGCTGAAAACTGTTATGGCCCGATCATATCCTGCGCTTTGAAGTGGTTGCATTTATATAACCTCTCATCTATTTTTTATTATCAGGATAAAAGTGAATTTTTTTGTATCATTTTTTCTTATTTAGCTTTAATAAACTTTTGTGTTGCTGAGCGTATTGTCCCCGAGATTCCGATGGTGTGGATAGCAATCCTCCTATTATCATATTGGGATGTGGAGGTTAGTGCAGCTCTCACTTTCTCCTCTTCTCCACGCTTACATCGTATTATACACTTCTGTTTATAATTTTCACCATATTTTATAGGTTCCCATACTCTTATAAGCCAGGGTTTGAACTTGCTTGTTTCACATTCTCCATATAATCTGAGACATGCACTCCATATTATTGAGACTATATCATTTTTTTCTAGTGGTTCCTCGCTTATGATCTCGACTGCAAGGTATCTTTGGGGTTCCCTTAAACTTGGGGGAAGCATCTTTAACTTCATTGGATCCCCTTATTGACTATTTTTGCTCCGAGTATTATCATGGAATCTCTTTGTTTGTTGAATTCTATGATCGATCTTGGAATTGTTGACAGGGCGTCTATTATCTCGTCTTCTTGCATGTTAATACATTTAAATAATGCTATTATGTCCCTTGGCGTTCTGAGATCATATGTTGATGTGGCGTTGCTGGTTATCACAATTGGGAAGTGGAATTTTCTGTGAAGTTTAATTATATCCCTGTAATATTCGAATAGTCTAGTGCGCACTTTCAAGTATGATCTTATAATATCATTGGTGTTTAATTCGATAGCTACATTGTTTTCTGCCGCGGCTTTTGCATGTACGTGGTTTATCCCAGGGTCTCTCCTGTTTTGGTAGGGTCTTGTGAGGATGTCGACTCTGATGTCCTCGCAGGTTGCTCTGTTGATCTTCGGGTCTCCCCCTTTTACTATGATGATGTCAGCTGTTTTTCTGAACTTGTCCACTTTCCTTCTTAATTTCCTTGGTGTTTCTGAAATTATACTAACACCTTTTATAACCTCAAAATCTTGAAACTCCTCTTCTAATCTTTTTAACGCCTTTTTCGCCTCTTTGTAGGACTTGTCAGGGTACGTGATGGCAGCTCCACTATAACCTAGTCTTCGGGCTTCTTTAAGTATTTCGCGGTCTTCTTGGAAGTTTTTACCTTGGATGTGCAGGTCATAGAATTTCATATGAGTTTCTTAATGTTTTTTATGGCTACTTCTCGACGGGCTGGATAAGCTTCTATTTTAAGTTTTAAATGGATTGAATCTCCATGTTCCACTAGTTTCCATTCTCCATTGTATGCTCTTTGTTTGTCTAATCTCAAGAATAGGTTGCCAGCTTCGTCAACGCGCCTTTCAATGTCCAAATCTCCTAGTATGGGGGTTATTCTCTCTGTGAAATCTTTTATTGTTTTTTTGTCTGCGATTTTCCCCTTGAGGAGAGTTAGTGGGTTTCCATGGTGTCCTTCGAGTTCTTCTCTTTCTGGGGATGCTGTGGGCAGTATGTTCTTTAATGCTTTGATGACTTTTTCTTCGTCTTCGGTCCCATGAACCATTGCCCTATAGGATATGTTATGTATCATCTTACCTTTTCAGCACCTTTTCCCTTATTTCTGAGGCCTCGGTTCTTTTTACCTTCGCTTGTAAGGCCTCTGAACACTCTTCCCCTTTGATCTCGGATCCAGTTTATCCTGGGGTCGTTTTTTATGTTGGGGTGGTGGGGGTCGACTAATATTACCTCGTAGTATTTGTATTTTCCGTCTTCCCATACCCAGTATGAGTTGAGAACTTCTAGGTTGGGGTATTTGCGGGCTGCTCTTTCTTCAGCTATCCTTTTAAGGCTCTTTTTTGTTGTTATCTTCCTAACACCCATCCTTTTGGGTCTTCTACCGGCTCTGAACCGGCTTTTTCTCATGCTCCCGCGTCTCACCCGCGCCCTAACGAGTACAAATCCCTTCTTTGCCTTGTAACCGAGGGATCTTGCACGGTCGAGTCTGGTTGGCTTTTCTATCCTTTGAATCGCCTTCTGTCTCCTCCATATAGGGACTCTCTCCCACATGAGCTCTCTTACATATGATTCCTTCGGAGTTTTCCATGCTTTCCTAATATACTTGTACATTGACCTTCACCCTTACATCTTTTTTTTTTGTTCAGCCACTGGGGGGCCACATTCAAAAATGGTGAAAGCGATGGGGGTACTCTAAAAACTATTGATACCATTCGCTACTTTTTCTAGAATAAAAAGTAATAGGATGGTTTATAAACTGCTCTTATAAATACTTATCGCTTAGGCCGGGTTTTATTCTTCGAGGACTTCGTAGAGTATTTTCATGGCCTTTGTGAATGGTGGGTTTCCTGATGTTAAAAGCACCACCCTCAGCACATCTACTATTTCATCCTTTGTAACGCCAAATTCTTTTATAGCACTTTCTATTTGTTTTTTCACTGCTCTGTCATCTGATTTCGCGGCGGTTATGCCAAGGGCTATTAATTTCTGTGTCTTGTAATCTAGTACTTTTCCTGTGTATACTGCATCGTTTAATTCAACTAGGGCCTTGTAGATTTCTGGGTAATCCTTCTTAGCATAGATTACCCCTTTACCATAGAATACATCTTCTTTCATTTTTTTCAGCACCTCAATTAATAGGGTATTGTTTTTTGTATTATTTATTCTTTTTCCTCTGGGGTGGATGTTTTCTCTTTGAACAATTCTGATATACCGGCTATTGAGCCTAGGATCCCGGCTGTTTCTAATGGTAGGAGTATTTTTGTTGCTTGGCCATCCGCAACCTTCTCGAGGGCTTCTAGGTACTTTAGTGCTATTATGTCATTGGTTGGGTTTCCGTCGTGCATGGCTTTGAATATTGTGAGTATTGCCTTTGCTTGTCCTTCTGCCAAGGCCACTTCCTTGTATTTATCCGCATCCGCAACCTTTTTTATGGCTTCTGCTTTACCCTCTGCCTCTAGTATGGCTGCTTGTTTGTCTCCTTCAGCTTTTTTGATCTCTGATTGTTTGTATCCTTCTGCTTCTAGTATGGCTGCTCTTTTCATTCTCTCTGCTTTCATCTGCTT
>LDZQ01001493.1_pt1 | contig 12682 bp, 15 predicted proteins | sample 615361 | NCBI WGS metagenome assembly LDZQ01 (sample SAMN03408297, study PRJNA278302) | terrestrial metagenome | isolation source: oil reservoir sample I2 | place: USA: Alaska, North Slope, Ivishak formation | collected 2013 | reverse complement strand
AACAAATTGGCCTTATGGTCTTACCCATAATGTTTTTTGTTTTTCTCATCTCTTTACTTGTAACCAGAGCCCAGGTGGGTTCACTCTGGACCACCAAGCCCCTTACTCCTAAATTTAAAAATTTTAATATTATTCAAGGATTAAAGAAAATTTTTGTCAACATCCAAACCTTAATCAATTTAACTAAAAGTGTTTTACAGGCCTTTTTTGTAGGTCTTGCTCCCTATCTGGTTTTAAAAAGCGAATTAACAGAAAATATTTTGCCTCTTTTTTACGCTTCAGTATCTGATATTGCTGCTTATATTTTAAACACAGGCTTTAAGGTCACTGGGTATGCCCTGGTCCCCATGCTCCTTATTGGAGTGGCTGACCTCATTTACACCCGCTGGGATTATGAGGAAAATCTAAAAATGACCAAGGAAGAAGTAAAAGATGAACGCAAACAGGCTGAAGGTGACCCACAGATAAAAAGCAAACAAAAACGAAAAATGCTTAAGGTCATGCAACAGCGCATGCTACAGGAAGTACCCAAAGCAGACGTGGTTATTACCAACCCCACCCATATTGCTGTGGCTTTGGCCTACAATCCCCTTAAAGCCCCTGCTCCCATTGTCCTGGCCAAAGGAGCAAACAAGGTGGCAGAAAAAATCAAGGAAGTGGCCCGTAAACATAATGTGCCCATCAAAGAAAATAAGCCTTTGGCATGGGCTTTGTATAAAAGTGTAGAAATTGGGGAGATGATCCCTGAAGAACTTTACCGAGCTGTAGCAGCTGTCTTGGCCCAGCTCTATAAATATCGCAAAAGGAAATAAAGCCTTAAGTCAAAAAAATGGCAATAAAAACACCTACCCTCAACATAGACTATTCTCGCTTTTCCAGACAAGGAGACTTCTTACTAGCTGCTGGAGTAGTAATAATTCTCTTTGTCATGCTTATTCCCCTGCCCACTATTTTTTTAGATGTAATGCTGGCCTTTAATATCTCCTTTTCCCTGGTGGTATTAGTTACCACCATGTTTATGAAAACTCCTCTGGAATTTTCCATTTTCCCTTCTCTACTTTTAATAACCACCCTCATGCGACTGGCCTTAAATGTTGCTTCTACCAGACTAATTTTACTTAATGGCGACCAGGGAACTGTGGCTGCAGGCAAGGTCATCCAGACCTTTGGCAACTTTGTAGTAGGTGGAAATTACGTTATTGGCATAGTTATTTTTCTCATCCTCTTTGCCTTAAATAAAATGGTTATTACCACAGGTACAACCCGTATTGCCGAGGTTGCTGCCAGATTCACCTTAGATGCCATGCCTGGTAAACAAATGGCCATTGAAGCTGACTTAAATGCAGGCATTATTGACGAAGAAGAAGCCAGACAACAAAGGGAAGCCATTCGGAGAGAGGCTGACTTTTACGGTGCCATGGATGGTGCAGGCAAGTTTGTCTCTGGAGATGTAAAAGCAGGAATGCTCATTACCCTTATCAACATCATAGGTGGTTTTTTTATTGGAGTTCTGCAAAAGGGAATGAACTGGATGGAAGCTGCCCAAACCTATACCCTTTTAACCATTGGAGATGGGTTGGTCTCCACGATTCCTTCTCTTATTATCTCCACTTCTGCAGGTATTATTGTCAGTAGAGCAGCAGCTGAAGCCCAGTTAGGTGAAGAATTCTTAGGCCAGCTCACCATGCATCCCAGGGCCTTAAAGCTGGTCAGTGGCATCTTGCTTCTCTTTGGTTTAGTTCCAGGCATGCCCACTTTTGCTTTTCTCCTTTTAGCTTCTGTTTTGTTTATGCTTTCTACCATAGCCAATAAGCAAAAGTCCCTTTTAGAAAGTCAAGGTAAAAAGAAAAGTAAAAGCCAGGCAACCTCTCTGGACACTCCAGAAGAGGTATCTGCTCTTTTACCTCTGGATACCTTGGCTTTAGAGGTAGGATATGGACTCATTCCTCTGGTAGATGAAGAGCAAAACGGGAACTTACTTACCCGCATCAGGGCCTTAAGGCGTCAATTTGCTCTGGATATGGGAGTGGTTATTCCTTCCATGCATCTAAAAGACAATTTAGAGTTAAAGCCAGGTGAATATAGAGTGCTCTTAAAAGGCAATGAAATTGGGCGAGGAGAAATCTTAATTGACCACTACCTGGCCATTGACCCTGGAGATATAAAACACCGCATTAAAGGCATAGAAACAGTGGAGCCAGCCTTTAAAATGCCAGCCCTATGGATACCCAAAAACAGAAAAGAAGAAGCACTCTTGGCTGGCTATACTGTAGTTGACCCTGCTACAGTTATAACCACTCACCTAACTCAACTTTTTAAGAGACATTTACATGAGTTCCTGGGACGCCAGGAAGTACAAAACCTTCTGGATACCCTGGCTCAACGGGCTCCCAAAGCTGTGGAAGATTTGATACCCAATATCCTGTCCCTGGGTGTGGTGCAAAAAGTCCTGCAAAACCTGGTCAAAGAAGGCGTTTCCATAAGAGACATGCTGACCATAGTGGAAACCCTGGCTGACTATGGTCAACAAACCAAAGACCCGGTTCAGCTCACAGAATATGTGCGCCAACATATGGCCAGAAACATTGTCAGCCCCTACTTGGCCAAAGACAATACTCTACCCATTATCCTTCTGGATCAGGAAATAGAATCCCTGTTTCAAGAAAATATCAAACAAACCGATACTGGGGCCTTTTTAACCATGAACCCCCACCTGGCTCATCAAATTATTCAAAAGATGATCAAGACCCTGGAAAAGGCCATAGTTAAAGATGGTCAACCAGTGCTTTTGGTCTCTCCTCCTCTAAGACCTCATCTAGCACAAATTTGTGTGCGTTTTATTCCCAACTTGCCGGTAATTTCCCAGGCAGAAATTCCACCAGAAATTCAACTGGAAACCATAGCTCAAGTGAGATTGGACCATGCAAGTTAAAACCTTTCAAGGCAAAAATCTTTCCCAAATTATGGCCCAAATCAAAAAAGAAATGGGGCCGGAAGCAGTTATTTTAAGTAGTGAATGTATTGGACAAAATGGCTCCTCTCGTTATGAAGTGGTGGCTGCCCTAGAGACTCCTGCAGCCAGGACAGCCAGTAAAACTCCTGACTTAGACCTGCTTCAACAATTTTACTCAGAGTGGGAAAGCTTCAGGGACTCCTTACTTACGGTCTTAAAACCAGAAGAACAGTTAAAAGTTCCCTCCAAGTATCTACAAGCCTTAAACTACTTAGAAAAACAAGGCGTGAAAAAAAACATTCTTCTCCAATTAAGCCTGCAACTGAACCAGGGACATTCTCTTTTAACTCTCTTAAAAAACCACTTAAAGGTAAAACCCTGGCCAGAACACTTTCTGGATAAAAAATATCATCTCTTTTTAGGCCCCCCAGGCAGTGGCCAAACCTCTTCTTTACTTAAAAGCGTGCTGGCTTTAAAAAGAAAAAATAAAAAAATACTCCTTGCCTATCCACCTAACAGCTCTCTGGAAGGAAAACTACTTTTAGAACACTACGCCCAGTTAATTGACCTGGATTTTCAACCCTGTAGTTTAGAAGAACTGCCTTCTTCTAAACACGAGTCCTATGATTTTATCTTTTTAGACTTACCCCATAACTCTCTTGACTTAAAGAATTTTTTTGAAAAAATAAAAACTTTAGCCCACTTACATCTGGTGTTAAGCCCTGTCTATCAGGAAAATTATCTACGCTCTTTTTTGAATCAAGTAGGCAGTAAGCATATCTCCAGTATTATCTGGACAAGAGTAGATGAAGCCTGTAACTTGGGTAGCATGTTAAATTTTAGCTTTGACTACCCCATTCCCATCTCTCTGGTCAGTTATGGGGCTCATCTAAAAAACAGTTTTTTTAAAGCAGATGCAGGGAAAATTTTACGCTACTTATTCAAAAGGGAATTTTAAGGAAGGTAAAAAATGAGTTTTTCTCCTTTAGTCATATCTGTTACTTCAGGTAAAGGTGGAGTAGGCAAGACCAACATTTCTGTAAATCTGGCCTGTGCTCTGGCTGAACTAAACCAAAGAGTGCTTCTCCTGGATGGAGACCTGGGCTTAGGCAACGTAGATGTGCTTTTGGGACTAAATCCTCCCTTTAACCTGGCCCATCTTTTAAGTGGAGAAAAAGAAATAGAAGAAATAATTTATCCCACAGAGTTTGGCTTTTCCATTCTGCCTGCAGCCTCAGGGGTACCAGAAATCACCAAACTAAGCCAGGGACAAAAACTAGAACTTTTAGAAGCCTTTGACCCTTTAGAAAAAAAAGTGGACTATCTTATTGTGGACACTGGAGCAGGACTTCACGACCATGTTATTTATTTTAACCTGGCAGTTGAAAAAAGAATCATTATTTTAACTCCAGAACCCACTTCTTTAACTGATGCCTATGCCTTAATTAAGGTGCTAAAAAATCATCACCAGGTAAATAGCTTTGAAGTAATTGTAAATATGGCCAAAAGTGAAAAAGATGGTAAAGAAGCCTTTAAAAAATTATACCTGGCCTGCGAAAAATTCTTAGGAAGTATTTCTCTAAATCTTTTGGGCATAATTCCTTTGGAAGCAAAGATAAAAAAACATGTACAAAATCAGGAGCCTTTTTATTTAAATAAAACCTTAAATAGCAGTCGGCAGTTAAAAAACATAGCTACTGCTATCTACAATTGGCCTAAAAAAAGAGTAATTGATGGAAACATTAAATTCTTCTGGAAAAAACTCCTCTTTCAGGAAGGCTAATCCCTGGCAAACCAGTGTAGCTCCACGAAAGTTTTCTCAACTCTCTTTAAGAGAGCAAGAATCTTTAGTCAAAAAATATGCTCCAAAAGTAAAAATAATAGCCCTGCGTCTTAAGAGCAAACTTCCCCATCATGTGGAATTAGAAGAATTGATCAGTGCTGGTACTCTAGGTTTATTAGAGGCCTTAAAAAATTTTGACCCTCATCAAGAAATTCTTTTTGAGACTTATGCAGAAAACCGTATTCGAGGAGCTATGCTAGATGAGTTAAGGAAAATGGACTGGCTTTCCCGCAATATGCGCTCTAAAATAAAAAAAATAGAACATATTCTACAAAATCAAAACAATCTCAATCTAAATTCAGAGGAAGCCAGAAAAAAAATAGAAGAAGAAACAGGCTTTAAACCAGATGAAATAGAACAACTGCTTGTAGCCTTGCAAAATCAGATTTTAATTAGCTTAGATGCTATTCAGCAAAACTTAAGCACCCCAGAGGAACTTACCTATCAACCTCAAGAAAAAGTCATTAACCAGGACCTGGTTGACAAAATTGCCAAACTCATCAAAGAATTGACTAAAAAAGAGCAACTGGTCCTTTCCCTCTACTATGTAGAAGAGTTGACTATGAAAGAAGTTGCCAATATTTTAGAAATCACAGAAGGAAGAGTTTCCCAATTGCACGCTCAGGCTTTACAAAAGCTAAAGAAAAAATTTAAAGAACGATTTGAACAACCTTGAGGAGGAAAACATGGCTGTTAACAAAAATATGCGGATTTTAATCGTAGATGACTTTTCTACCATGCGCAGAATCATAAAAAACATTCTTCGACAACTGGGCTTCAACAATATAGTAGAGGCAGATGACGGCACTACTGCCTGGGATATCCTTAATAAAGACAAAATTGATTTTGTTATTAGTGACTGGAATATGCCTAAAATGACTGGAATTGAGCTTTTAAGAAAGGTACGCGCCAGTGAAGAATTTGCTGATCTTCCCTTTTTAATGGTCACAGCAGAAGCTCAGCAGGAAAATATTATTGAAGCAGTTCAGGCCAAGGTTTCCAACTATATCGTAAAACCCTTTACCGCTGAAACCTTACAACAAAAAAATAGATAAAATTTTTGAAAATAGATAAATATGCCTGATAAGTTAGATGAAGAAATCTTAGAAAAAAAACAAGATTCGCCAGAAGAAAAAGTAGAGCTGGACCTAGATGAATTAGAAGACATAGACAGTAGTACGGAAACCCAAGGAGAGAAAGTAGAGTTAGATTTAGATGACGCTCCTTTTTTACAAGAAGAGCAAGAAGAGGAGAAAACAGAGGAAAAAAAACCTGAAAAAGAAGATAAGCCAGTTGAAGATGTAGAGCAGGCAGAAGAAAAGGCAAAGCCTTTTTGGAAAAATAAATGGTTTTTGATAGGAAGAATCCTTTTAATTTTAGGCATAGGAGGAGGAAGTTACTTCTTATTAAGTAAAGAAAAAGCAACACCTCCCCCGCCTCCGCCTAAAAAAGTAGAAAAAAAAGAAGAAGCAAAGCCCAAAGCTCCGCCACCACCAGAAGAACAACTGGTAGAACTGGATGGTTTTATTGTAGAACTGACAGATAACCAAAAGAACCCTCATTTTCTGGAAATAAAACTCAGTTTTGCTTCCACTGATGGCAGATTGGTGTGGGAAGCCAAAAGGAAAAAAATAATCCTGAGAGATGCTATTTACTATTATTTAAACAATAAAGAACTTAGCTTTCTCCAGAATCCTAAAAACCTGGAAGAAGTGAAAAAAGATATTTTAAATGTAGTTAATCAATATCTAAACAACGGACAACTCCAAAAGGTTTTAATAGAAAAGTACATAGTGAGTTAAAGATGGTTACCCCTATTGATTTGCCTGTTCTATTTTCTCAGCTTCCCCATTTACAACACCTGCAACATCAGGCTCAAAATGGGCCCCAGGGCAGTCAAAACATCCTGGCTGATGTAGTTGTACAAAAACAAGAAGAAGCCAAAAATAAAATTTTTCAAACTGAAAAGGCTAAGGCCCAAAGCAAGGTATCTCCAGACAAGGAAAAAGACTCTGCCCATACTCCCAACTTTACCTCTTCCCAGAAAGAAAAAAAATCCAAGCTGCCTGAACTTAAAGACAAAGGACAGATCATAGATCTCCAGGTCTAGTTTATGAACAAATGGGAATTTATCTTGCTTATACTTTCCTTTCTGGAAGTAATTCTTTTAATTCTGGTCATATTTTTCTTTTTACGCCTTAAAAAATCAGAAAAATTTCTCAAAGAACTCCAGCAAAAACAGGAAGATTTTATTCAAAAGCTCTCCTTTAGCAGCCAGTTAGAAAAAGAACTGGTGGAAAGCTTTGCCTTACGCCAGGAAGAATTACTAAAGTTAGAGGAAAAGCTCTCTGCCCGCAGCGAGGAATTAAGAAGGTTGATTTTACAGGCAGAAAAGTTTACCAATTCTCCTCTTTTCTTAAGGCAAGTAATTATCATGGGCCATAAAGCTGGTGAAAGTATCGAAAGTTTAGCCAAAAATTTTGGTTTAACTCAAGAGGAGGTAGAATTAATCCTTGAACACCAAAAATAATGTCTATTTAAGCATAATCATCCCCATCAAAGATGAAGAAGATAATATCCCTATTTTAGCCAACGAAGTAAATGCAGCCCTCAAAGACTTTAGTCAGCCCTGGGAGTGCATCTGGATAAATGATGGCTCCACAGACAGAAGCAGGGAAAAGTTAATCCAGCTTACCCAGGAAAAGGCCAATCATTGGTTTGTGGATTTAGACCAAAATTATGGCCAATCTGCAGCCATGTACACTGGTTTTAAGGTAGCGCAGGGGCAAATTCTGGTTACTCTGGATGGAGATGGCCAAAATGACCCCAAAGATATACCTCGTTTGGTAAGTTTTCTGGAAGAGCACCAGGCCCATGTGGTAAATGGCTATAGAGCAAAACGACAGGATAGTATTTTACGAAAAATCGCCTCAAAAATAGCCAATGGCTTTCGCAACTTCATTACCAAAGACAAAATTAGAGATGTGGGGTGTTCCCTAAGGGCCATGCGCAAGGAATGTGTGCAGAACATTTTTTTGTTTAAGGGAATGCACCGTTTTCTCCCCACTTTAATTCGCTTACAAGGTTTTGAAAAAATTGTAGAAATACCTGTAAATCATCGTCCTCGCACCAAAGGACAAACCAAGTACACTATTAACAATCGTCTCTGGGTAGGTCTTTTTGACAGTTTTGGAGTTCTTTGGATGCGTAAAAGAAGGGTATTACCTCAAATAAAGGAAATAAAAAAATAATGGCTGAAAAGATTTGGTTAATTATTGGTTTTTTAGCCCAGGCTATGTTTTCTGCTCGTTTTATAGTTCAATGGATTGCCAGCGAGCGAGCTAAAAAAAGTATTATCCCGGTTTATTTCTGGTATTTTAGCCTTATAGGTGGCATTATGCTTCTGGCCTATTCTCTTTACCGCAAAGACCCGGTCTTTATTCTGGGGCAGGCTACAGGAGTGATTATCTACAGCCGCAATCTTTATCTTATCTATAAAGAGAAAAAAGGATATGCCTCTGCAAAAGAAGAGAGTGGCCAGGTTTAAGGAAAAACACCAGCCAGGCGAGGTAGTAAAGGGAAGAATAATTAGATATTATACTAAAGAAAAGGCCTTACTGGAAGTTGAAGGGTTAAAGTTAATAGCCAAGGTATTTACCTTTTATCCTGAAGGCACACTTATCGACCTGGTCATCCTATCCCTATCTCCCCAAATCCTTTTAAAAGAATTAAAACCTGGAAGAATAGAAAAAATTATTTAATTTTCCCATGAAGGACTCTCTGCCCACTAAATCTCCCTGGTTAGCACCTCTGGCAGGCTTTTCTGACCTGCCCTTTCGCCTGGTTTGTAGAGATATGGGGTGTAGTTTTGCCTTTACTGAAATGGTCAGTGCTACCGGGCTTATTTATAATACACCTGGCACCTATAAACTCCTGGCAACCAATCTAAAAGACACTCCTTTAGCTGTACAAATCTTTGGGGCAAAGCCCAAAAACATACTGCTGGCCACTAAAAAACTGCTAGAAATGGGTTTTACCTATTTTGACTTAAATTGTGGCTGCTCTGTAAAAAAAGTAACTAAAACCGGAGCAGGTGCAAGTTTACTCAAAGAACCCAAGCAAATTGTAGAATTAGTCAAAGTCATGGGCGAAGTAGTCCCCTTTTCCCGCTTAGGCGTAAAAACCCGTCTGGGTTATGAGCTAAATCAAGATGTCTATCTCTTGCTGGCTGAAGATTTAGCCAAACTAAATATAGGCTGGTTTACCCTGCATCCCCGCTATGCCAGACAAAAATTTTCCGGCCAGGCTGACTGGCAAAAATTAAAAATTTTAAAACAAACTATTCCAGAACTCACAGTAATTGGCAGTGGGGACCTCTTTACAGCCCAAGATGGACTGCGCTGTCTGGAAGAAACAGGTATTGATAATATCATGTTTGCCAGAGGAGCCCTGCGTAATCCCTATATTTTTACTGAATTTAAACTCTTAAAACAAAAAAAATCCCCTGGAGAAAAGAACAAAATTATCGCCCTTCTTTTAAGAAAGTTTGTCCACTATTACCAAACCCTTAAACCCGGGCTTTCTGCTTTAAAAATGCGAACCATCCTTCCCAAAATGGTCAAAGAGCTGCCTGCAGCTAAAAAAATTCGCCATAAATTAACTCAAATTTCCTCCTGGGAAGAAATAGAAGAAATAGCTTTTTTACTAGAACAAGGAGCCTACCATGACTAGAGAAATCCTTTTGGCCTCCAAAACTGGTTTTTGTCTGGGAGTAGATCTGGCCCTAAAAAAACTGGACCTGGCTCTAACCCAAAGTAAAAAGCTGGCTACTTTAGGGCCCATTATCCACAATCCTCAGGTACTGGATAAGTATGCTCAAAAAGGAGTAAAAATTATCTCTTCTCCCCAGGAGATAACCGATGAAGATACTGTGCTCATTAGAGCACATGGCTTACCTGCCTACTTAGAGGCAGAATTAAAAAACAAAAACATTAATATTGTGGATGCTACCTGCCCCAAGGTCAAAAAGGCTCAAATCCTTATTGCCAAAAACACCCAGACCAACCCCCTGCTCTTGTATGGAGAAAAAAAACATCCTGAAGTAAAGGGACTAATTAGCTATGCCCAAAATGAAGTTTTGCTTTTTGAAAGTCTAGAAGAACTGAAAAGCTTAACCCTAAACACCAGCCTCACTTATACGCTGGCCTCCCAGACTACTCAAGATCAGCATGAATTTGAGGAAATCCAGTCCTATCTCAAAAACAAAAAAATCCAGTTTAAAACCTTAAATACCATCTGCAATGCCACGGAAGAAAGGCAACAAGAAGCCTTAAAAATCGCTAAAGAAGTGGAATTAATGATTGTGATAGGTGGAAAAATGAGTGGCAATACCCGCAGATTGGCCAAGCTGGTAAGTCAGGTGACCTCTCACATCCACATTGAAACCAAAGAGGAACTTCTAGAACAGGAAATAAAAAAGTATAAAAAAATTGGCATTACTGCAGGGGCTTCCACGCCTAAAGAAATAATTGAAGAAGTTATTGCCAAACTAAAAAGTATTAGCTAATTATCTGGTCTCTAAAATAAAATAGAGCCTAAAAATATGTTACAAGAAATAAATGCCTTTCTAACTTATCCTTTGCTCCAATTTAAAGATGGAGAAATTACCACCTTAAGCCTCTTAAAAGCCATTCTGCTTTTGGGCTTAGGGCTCTGGCTAATTCGTTTTAGCAGAAAAAAAATTTTGAATTGGCTTTTAGGTCATACCAAAATTTCTCCTGCCCTGGCCAATTCCATAACCACTCTTACCTATTATGTTTTACTGATTTTATTAATCTTGAGCACCATTTCAACCATTGGCATTGATATAAGCCAGTTAAACATTTTAATTGGAGCTTTGGGTGTTGGTGTAGGTTTTGGCTTACAAACCATTGCCAATAATTTTATTAGTGGCATAATTTTATTAGGTGAGCGTGCCATAAAAATTGGGGACCTGGTAGAACTAGAAGATAAGACCATAGGAGAAGTTAAAAAGATAAACATCCGCTCCACTGTAATTAGAACCTATGAAGGACAGGAAATTATTGTGCCCAATTCAGAATTTATTTCCAAAAGGGTCAACACCTGGACCCATAGTGATGACTGGCGCAGAGTCCACATACCCTTTGGGGTATCCTATAAAGAAGACCCGGAAAAAATAGCCAAAATAGCTGAAGAAGTGGGCAAAACCTGCCCTTTAACCGCTGAAGATGAAGACCACCCTGTACGAGTCAGATTTGAAAGTTTTGGCGATAATAGCCTAAACTTTACTCTAGTAATCTGGACCAGAGCAGAAAAGATCAGAAAAGCCCATTCAGGAATAGTTAGTGATTATTATTTTGCTCTATTTAAAAAATTCAAGGAGCACGGAGTGGAAATACCTTTTCCCCAAAGGGATTTACACCTGCGCTCTGTCTCTCCAGAAGTTATAGAAAAATTCAAACAAGCCCTAAAAGAAGAAAGTTAATCTCTTTTTAGCTTTTAATTTTACTCTGTACTCTTCAAAAATCCCCTCTTTTTTACAATTGCCCTTTATTTAAGAAAAGGATATACTTGGTAAATTCAAATTTTAAGGAGGATAAAATGATTCCTAAAGATTTACTCTATACCAAAACCCATGAATGGATAAAAATAGAAGGCGATACAGGCATCATAGGCATTACCCACTTTGCCCAGGAACAATTAGGAGATATCACCTTTGTAGAGCTTCCAGAAGTGGGAGCAAGCTTAACTCAAGGGGAAGAAATGGGCAGCATTGAATCTGTTAAGGCCGCCAGTGAACTTTACGCTCCAGTAGATGGAGAGGTACTGGAAGTAAATACTGCCTTAGAAGACGCTCCAGAAAAGATAAATGAAGACCCCTATGGTGAAGGCTGGCTGTGTAAAGTAAAAATCACTGGTGGAAAGGAAAACCTTTTGGATGCTGATGCTTATGCCCAGCTAGTAGCTGAAGAAGAACACTAAAAAACAAAGAAGGTAAAGAAAATGCCTTATATCCCTTATACTGAAGAACAGGTAAAAGAGATGCTGGCTACTATTGGGGCCAACAGTATTGAAGAACTTTTTGCTGATATTCCTCAAGAACTAAGGCCCAAAAGCTTTAATCTGCCAGCTGGAAAATCTGAACAGGAAGTAATCAACCACCTGGAAAACCTGGCTCAAAAAAATAACACTCACCTGACCACCTTTTTGGGAGCTGGCTTTTACGACCACTACATCCCGGCAGCTATAAAAGCCATCACCAGCCGCTCAGAATTTTATACTGCCTATACACCTTATCAGGCAGAAGCTTCCCAGGGCACTCTCCAGGCTATCTTTGAATATCAAACAGCCATGGCCAGGCTTATGGACATGGATTTTGCCAATGCCTCCCTATATGACGGAGGCACTGCCCTTTATGAAGCCATGATGATGGCCTTACGCCTGACCAAACGCCAAAAAATTGTTATTTCTGAAGGGGTAAATCCCATTTATCGCCAGATGCTAAAATGCTATACTCTCAACCTAAACTTAGAACTCATTACCGTACCTCAACAGCAGGGAAAAACCGACCTAAAGGCCCTGGCTGAAGCTCTGGATGAAGATACAGCCTGTGTCATTGTTCAAAACCCCAATTTCTTTGGGCAGATAAATGACTTCACTGAACTTTTTAATCTGGCCAGAGAAAAGAAAGTCCTGAACATCATCTCTGTATATGCGCTTATGCAAAGTGTTTTAAAAACTCCAGGGGAAATGGGAGCAGACATAGCAGTTGCTGAAGGGCAATCCCTGGGCTTACCCCTTTCCTTTGGAGGTCCTTATCTGGGCATTATGACCACCAGAAAGGAACACATTCGGCAGATGCCAGG
>LDZQ01000032.1_pt1 | contig 12882 bp, 20 predicted proteins | sample 615361 | NCBI WGS metagenome assembly LDZQ01 (sample SAMN03408297, study PRJNA278302) | terrestrial metagenome | isolation source: oil reservoir sample I2 | place: USA: Alaska, North Slope, Ivishak formation | collected 2013 | reverse complement strand
GCGGCACCTGGTGTAGTCGAGGCGGCAGTAACGGTCCCCTCCGGGAGACCCTCCGGCAACGGTTAGAAAAAGGGTCGCTTGCACCGGTGTAACCCGGCAGGTATGTGTGTGCACCTGCCGAAAAGGCAAGCCCTACACCTTCAGGTGTAGGGCGGAATTCACTTCAATATCCCTTGCCGTTTCAGCGCTAATGCTCTTCGTTCAGCCTTCTCGTAAAAACCTTCATGGGGACCTACTATGAACACCAGGCATATCTGCTCCTCTTCCAGCACTACATAAGCTGCTCTATAGGCTACACCCTTTAAGGTAAATTCTAAAGCCCTGGTTTTCCTGAGGCTGCCCTTGAGGGTGTGCCCCTTATAGGGGTTCTCTTTTAGTGCTAAGATTTCCCGGGTGGCTCTATCCTTCAAATTGCGGAGTCTTAGAAGGTCCTTTTCCGCATTTCGAGTAAGGTGTACTTTAAAAGAGTCATTCATAAGGAGATGTCATGCTCCTTAGCAAATTCCTCTACTGTCCGGGTACGGCCCGCCTTATATTCTTCGATGGCATGTTCGGCCAGAACGTCGAAAGGATTTAAAGCTGGGGCTAGTCGTACCTGTCTCTTCTCCGGCTCGTATTTGAGGAACACTGTATCTCCACTGTCTACGCCTAAAGCTTCTCTTATCTTTTTAGGCAGGGTCACCCGGCCTTTATTGTCTATCCTTACGGCCACTTGTTTGGGGTTGGTCATTTTTTAACCTCCCTTCTTTTGTGGGAAACTCCTACTTTTAGAATATTGTACCCCACTATGACCAAAACTTCCACCAGGGTCTTTTCTTTTCATGCAACACCTGCCGCATCTCTTCCACCAGCCGCTTATCTCTTTCTTCCAACAACCGGTCGCGTTCAGCCTCAGCCAACCGCCTCTCTTCCTCCTGTTTTTCTAATAGTTCTCTGGTGGCCGCAAGTTCGGCTCGCAGTTCCTCCAACTCCTGGGCCATACTCCTCTGCTCTCTGGCCATGGCGGTCACAGCTTCGGTCACGATCCGGCGCAAGTCTGTTAGAACTTCGGCCACAGTCACGGTCACCTGGTCGTCTTCTTCGGTACGGTTATGGTCAAAGGCACCCCACTTCTGGCCAGGGTCCCCTCTACTTTCTCTGCGCTCTAGCCGGTCGAATAGTGGTCCCTTATTTGACATACTCCGTGCCAGGTAGTAGGATAAAACTAGTAAGACTGAGTAGGAAAGTTAGATTAAGGGGTGAATTGAAACCATGGACCTCATACGAGTCCGCCCCAAGGGGCAGGTAACACTTCCCCTTTCAGTTCGAAGAGCCATGCAGGTCGACGTAGGTGACTACCTTCTGTGCGAGATCCGAGGGGACAGCGTGATCTTGCGCAAGGTGCCCGTTTACCCTCGTGCCAGCTTTGACGACGGTATCTGGAAGCTGGTAGGTTCCGCGGAGGACAGAGAGGGCAGGGATGACGTGTCCACCAATAAACACAAGTACCTGGGGGATGAGGCATGAGGGTGCTGGTAGATTCCAGCGCGATAGCAGCCCTGATTCTGCGGAACGACCGGCGGCACTCCGATGCGATCCAGGCACTCCGCTACTTCACCGAGAGGGGGGTTGAACTGGTTCTCACCAACTTCATCGTTGCTGAAACATACAACTTGATTGCATCCAGGGCATACCCGGCGAAGGCCAGAGAATGGCTGCTGGCTAATACCTGGCCTGTGGAGAGAGTTTCGGAGGAGGACGAAAAAGAGGCCCGTCGCATCTTAGAAAAATACTCCGACAAGGACTTTTCCTACACCGATGCCACCAGCTTTGCCCTCATGGCCCGCCTCTCTTTTGATTTGGCCTTCACCTACGACCGACACTTCACTCAGTATGGGCTGCGCACCCAAGAAGACATTCTGACTTGAGCTTCCCCGCGGTCAGTCAGTGAGGGACGCAGTCCGCGTCAAGGCAGGAGGCAGTCAACTGGGCGCTGGAGCGCTACTGGAAAGATCCTCTGGGGAAAATCAAAGAGAGTTCCAAAACTCTTTTTCAGTTATCTTCAGCTGTTTTTTGAGAATCCTCTGCCACAGATGTTTCGGGATTTCTTTGTGAACCGCGTGGCTCACCTTCGTTCGGAGTACGGTCCCGTCGGCAAGAACTTTCTCGTAGTACCAGTGGTCGGTGCTTCTGACCAGCACCCAGCCGTTCTTTTCGCAATACCGCTTCAAATCTCCGAACTTGGGAGGCATTTTCAGATCTCCAGCAGGCTCCGAATTTCTTCGTCACTCTCGCAGAGCAGCACGCGCAGGACGTAGGGGAAGTGTGCCCGTCGGTTAGGGGCATTGATGAAGAGGTGGGAGCGTTCAACGTAGTCCTGGGCGTAGAACTTCAGATCCTGGACCAGTGCCCACGCGGCTTCTTCAATCGTCCTGCCGTTGGAATAAAGCTCTAGTTCGTCTAGGGCCAGGGTAACGGAACCGTCCTCTTCCTGGATGACCTCCGGTTTAAGCCTATACTTTTCCAGGAGAAGTCTCTGAAGGTCGGTCCGGAGCATGAGAACCTCTTCTGCCCGCCCGCGCCTGATGATCACCGGCTGGTAGTGGTTAAAAACTCTGTCGTACAACGCAGAGAGGCCATTTCGAGCCTCGGTGAACTTCAATTCTTCTAACACCGGTATCACCTCTTGCCTCTAAGATAGCACATTCTGTACAAAATGTGCAAGCAAAATTTCAAGTGGATGAGTAAGTAGTTCAGAGGGTTGTTCAACTTGGAGAGGCTAGGAAATATAGCAAGTGTTCAAAACGAGTTGGTTGGATCATACAAAGTGGTTTTCCCTGGGTTTGTGCCGTTCGAAGTAGCTTCCTATGTTGGGCAGAAAGTAAATCCCAATATTGGTTCCGTGTTTATTTCTTGAGACCATTGTCAGAATCTCCATGTTGTGGTATTTTATTTCTGAGTGGATTATCTTTCCCGGTGCCTGCTGGGGCCGGAGTGAGTAGGCTGTCGGCGAGCTGCTCAGGCAGCATGGCCGAGAAGGAGAGAAGCTGTTGACGGTGCCTGGTGGCGCCGGACTGAAGAGTGAATTGACCGGCGAGTTGCGTGGGTGGCATAGCCGGTCAAAAAAGAAGTAGGTTCGGGAGTAGTGCGCCCTTCGGGGTGGCACAGGACTCCAGGAAGAAAGCGGCAAAGCAGTTTAAAAGTGTGATGTACTGCTGGTGCCGCTTTTTTGCTTTCTTGCCAAAAGTGTATCTTGGGGCCCCTCAAGTAGGAGACCCTAGAAAAAGTCATAGGCTGGCGTTCGGGCCGGCCGGGAAGGAGGTTTTAGCATGGAGGTTTTTTTGCAGTTTTTGCCCTTCTGGTGCGGATTCACTAAAGCAAAAACTGCCGGCTCCCTGCTCGAAACACTCCGAGCAGACGCCCTAGGGAAGAGGGCGGAGCGGGCCGAGGCGCACCCTGCTTGTTCAAAGAGCAGGGGCCGCAAGAAGTTGCGGTGCGCTTCTCAGGGGTTTTGGCGCTGCGCCGCAAGTGTGCTCAATCTTCGCGTCGGAGTCAGAACTTGATAGATGGGATGTGTAAACACGCTATTCCGCTCGATTCTTAAACTCTGGAAAGGAGCCTGGAGAAGAAAGGGCGCATAACGCTTCCTGGAGCGGAGGAGGGGTCTTCGTGTCCAAATCCAAAAAGGGAAAGAAGGGGCTGGGGACGTACGCTACGCTGAAGCAGCAGGTCGAGGCGATCTTCCGCCACGCTAAGGGGGTCTCAAAGTTCTCCACGAAACCGGCCTATAAGCGTGCGGTAGACCAGTACATCAAATTCGTTGCCCGGGAGTTCAGGCTTCAAAAATTCCTCAACACCAAGCCGAAGCATATTCGGGCCTGGGTTGAGGACATGAAGGTGCGTGGTCTTGCGCCTGGCACTATCCGCAACTACCTCAGCGCCTTGAGGTGGTGTTTGGACAACAGCGGTTGGGAAGGAAGGTTCCCCTCAAATGAAGAGCTCGGCCTCACGAAGAGAAAAACGGTCGGCATCGACCGGGCATGGACTGACGAAGAGTTTGAAAAGATGCTTTCTATCGCGGCCGAGTTGGGGAGATACGACGTGATTGACGCTATGATCTTGGCGCGCTTCATGGGCCTCCGGCTGCACGAGGTCGTGAGGCTCGATAGGGTGCAGGCAGAGAAGTTGCTGAGGAGGAAAAAGGCTTCCGTTGAGCTCAGCAGAGAGGAAGCTGAACTCTTTCTCAAAGTAAAGGGGAAGGGCGGCCTAGTGCGCGAGGTCCCCATCCCCGATGTCTGCCTCGAAGTCCTCGAGCGGAGGCTGGAGATTACACCCAGGGGCGGGAAGCTGTTCGTGCCGAAAGGAAAGAAGGCTAAAGACGTCATGAAGTCAATCGAGAATTTCATTTTGTATCACCGATCGAAGGTTCAGGATGAGGATCGGCTGTCGCCGAAGGAGCAGGTTAAGATGCGCCAGGAAAGGAAGGAGTACCGCGCTTCCCTCACCTTTCACGGACTCAGGCACAGCTTCGTGCAGGATCTCGAGAGGCAACTGGCGAGTGAAGGTCTGGAGCGTGACGAGGCTTGGAAGAGGATATCGAGGATCATCGGCCACCGGAGAAGGGATGCCGTTCGGCCGTACTCCCAGTGGTAGCCAAAGGAAGGAAGCAGGAAAAGCATAGCCAGGAGCCGCCTTTTTGGTGACTTTTTTGTTTTTAAACGAGTCGAAGGGCCTGCCTTGTGTGGATGCTGTCAGGATTCTGTCCGTTTAATGTTTGGAAAGCGCTCGAAGTGTCGGTCGTAAGAGTAGATTTCCCGGCTGTAGAGCAGTGCATCGCTCAGCCTGCTCTGGATGGTCGTTGGTAAGGAAGCGGAGGATGATGTTGGCGTCAATCACCTGCGGTTTCTTGGACAACTTCGCGTGCTACCTCCTCCATGACCTTCTGGCGTATCGAAGAAAAATCCTGTCGGCTGGGAGCAGGCACGCTGCCTTTTAGGGCGCGGATGCCGTGTTCTGCCGCTTCAATATTTACGGTGTTCCCGCGCACGACGAACCAGACGTAGGATCCCGGCTTGACGCCTAAAAATTTCCGCACATCTGCCGGAATGGTCACCTGGCCCTTTGCCGATATTTTGGCGACAGACATATTTGCGCACCCCGCTTTTTCGAGAACTTTATCCTTACTTCATTGTAAAGGATGAACTGGCACATGCAAAGCAGTGCCTGCAAGAAGTGGGAGATGTAAGGTTCCGGTTGCCGCGGCGGGGATGGTGGAAAAAAGCGGCACCTTGCTTCAAGGAAGATCGGCTGAGGATCCCGACTGGGCGACTGTTTTGACTTCACCCTATCCCTGAAGGGGTAGGGTCTTCCCGCGGCGGCTCTGTAAGATGGTGTACGAACCACAGGAGGATTTGTGGTATGATTGACGTTATGCTTCTCGGTATGATAACATCAAGGCGGGAGGTGGTGCCGGTGAGCGCGAGGATCACGGTAAGCCTGCCCGAGGCGCTGTTGGACCTCCTTGACCGGCTGGCGCGCAGGTGGTCCACGACCAGGAGCGGGGCGGTGGCCGAACTTCTGCGCCGGGTCGAGCGGGAGGAGCTTGAGCGGGAGCTGGAAGAAGGGTACGCGGCGTGGGCGGAAGCCAATCGGAAGGACGCCGCAGCCTTCCTCCCGGCCCAGGCCGAGGTGGTACTGCGTGACCGAGGTTAGGCGTGGCGATGTTTTTCTGGTGGACTTTAGCCCGGCGCGGGGGAGCGAGCAGGCGGGTTTTCGGCCCGCTCTCGTCATTCAAAACGACGTTGGCAACAGGCACAGTCCCACCACCATCGTGGTGGCGATCAGCGCGGCCCCTGAAAGGTCGTACCCCTTTCTAGTGAGGCTTGCTGCGGGGGAGGGCGGCCTGGAGAGGGACAGCGCGGTGAACGCCAGCCAGATACTTACGGTGGACAAGTCCCGCCTGGTGAGGAAGCTAGGTAGCCTTTCCGCCGAGCGGATGCGCCAGGTGGATCGGGCGGTTAGGATCAGTTTGGGTTTAGAATAGCCCGACGGTCAACGGGTCTCCCGGCAGGCCCGCAAGATTCCCAAAGAAATATTGGGCAGGGGAACCCATTACCTCCCTGGCCAGAGAGTACAGGTTATCCCGCGAGACCGTCTACCAATGGATAAGGTGTGTCGAGGCTGTTATGTGCTTTGCTCTTGCGGACCGCCCGCCGCGAAGGCGAGGATGAGGGTAGATGATGGGCCGAAAAATACGCCGGTTCTCCGTGTTCTTTGGTTGCTGGCACAGCCTTATCCCGGAAAACCACAGATCTAGCGCCAGGTAGAAAGGGTAGTCGACTTTTCCTTCATGGCGAATATCTAAATCGGGAAATTGAGTAACTTTTAGCATAAGACCTCGTTCCTCCTTCGGATTCAAATTGGTAATGGTTTTCGGGGCGAGGTCTCTTTTTCTTCAAGCCCCCTGATTTTTCTGCTCGCACCTACTGAATTTTACACGGCCGTGAAGGCCTTTTCGGAGCAGCAGGTTTTCCCGTGGCGTGTGGGAGCAGATGAAGGACTGCTGTAGCTCTGAGGCCTTAGACGGCTGTGGAGATTTGCAGGGAGGAAGCGGCAGCCCGAGCGTCGAACTTAGTGGACAACCCCAATACGCGAGATGAAGAGGGTGCAGTTGAATGGGCAGCAAAAAGCGGGGCCGCAGGCGGATCACTGTGACCTTTCCGCCGGAGCACCCGGTCTGGGGTTATCCTCCAGGTGAGAGGTCGGCGAGGGTGCGCGAGTTGGTTGACGCCGCGCTGGGTAGCGTCGTTGTTGACCGCGGGATCATCGAGGGGATTTTCGGCATCCTGAAAGACATTGTAGGAAAGCTGAGCGCTTTGGAAGAAAAGGTTGAAAAGCTGAGTGCAATGCAGGAGGGTTCTTCGGGCTCAAAAGGAAACGGGGGGCCTAAAGAGACGAAGACCTTTTCTGGCTGCAACTAGCTTCAGGCGGAGACTTGACGGGGAGCAGGGCTTGATATAGAATTCTCCTCAAAAAAATTTAGAGGCTCTTGCAGCAATCATTTTCCTATCGGGACGGTCGCGGTTAGCAGCTGGCAGGGCGCGTCTGCTGGCCAAGAAGGAAGCTTTGAGTTTGAGGCCCCCTGAAGCCGTCGGTCACCCTCTCCCGAGTGTTAAAACCTCCTCTTTTTTCCGACGGCTTCTTTTTTTTGGCTTCTTGGGGGCCTTGCAAGGGTGGCTTCCTTTGGGCCCGGGAGTTTCCGGGCCTTTTTTGCGCGTTTATAGGGCGGCTGCGCTTGATATGATAATCCCCCTTGATAATTCCAATTATCTTTAGAGTTTCTCCCGAGATACCCGTCACCAAAAAGAGGATTTCCCCCAGCTAACGGCGAAGAAATTGAGAGGATAATTTTTTGGGGCGCAAAGAGCGCGCACTCTAGACCTAAATGCCCGAGCTTCCGGGAGGTATTGAGTGTGGACTTCATCGCGGAGTTCGAAGGGGAGCTTTTGAGACAGGGCAGGTCGAAGCACACGGTGAGGTGCTACCTGCAGGCAGTCAAGGGTTTCAAGAGGTTTGTTGAAGAGGCGACGGGCGAAGAGTTCGATCCGGAAAGGGTCGTCCCGCTGGACGTCCGGGAGTACAAAAACCGCCTCGTCGCCGTCGAAAAGAGAACTCCGGCGACGGTAAACGCAAGGCTTGCAGCCCTTGCCACCTACTTCGAGTTTTTGAAGGCGAAGGGGGTGGTAAAGAACAACCCGGCGAAAGAGGTGGAGAAGGTAAAGTCGCAGGAGCCGCTCGCCCCGAAGACGCTGGAGAAGAACGAGCTCTACAGGTTAAGGAGGAAAGTCCACGCCGCCGGCAGCCCCAGGGACATCGCCATATTCGAGGTGCTCTACAACACGGGGATCCGCGTGGGCGAGCTGTGCGCACTCGAGCTCGACGACGTCGAGATCTCCGAGAGGAAGGGGCAGCTTACCGTCCGCCGGGGCAAGGGCGGCAGGTTCCGGGTGGTACCCTTGAACAAGGCCGCCCGCGAGGCGCTCAAGTCGTACCTTGAAGTGAGGCCTGCGACCGACTTAAAGACACCTGAGGGGAGGATCCTCTTTCAGGGCGAGCGCGGGCCGCTCACACCATCGGGGGTCTACCAGATCATCAAGAAGTACGCCGTTCAGGCGGGCCTGCCGGAGGTGAGCCCGCACACCCTGCGCCACCAGTTCGGGAAGGAGCTCATCGACAAGGGCGAGGACATCACGCGCGTGGCGCACCTTCTGGGGCACGCCAGCCTGAACTCTACGAAGATCTACACCCAGCCAACGGAAAAGGATCTTCTTGAGGCGGTGGAGAAGATCGGGACGCTGTAGTGAAAACGCGCTAGAATAGGAAGAAAGGAAAGTCTGTATCGAATCTTTGCGGCTTAAGTTTAGTGTTTTTGTTTTATTTTCCTGACCATGGAGAAAACTTGTTGTACTTAAGTCCAAATAACATCAAAATTTTGCCAAGTAAGTGGTGGATTAAATCTTGGATTGTTTTGGGATTATTATAAAACGTGAGAACTGGAGGCATAATTATGCCTCCAGCTTTTGCAACGCGCACCATGTTCTCTAAATGAATCAAATTCAATGGGGTTTCTCTTGGTACAAGGATAAGCTTTCGTTTTTCTTTTAAACAGACATCAGCGGCACGAAGCAAGAGGTTGTCGGTATACCCTGAAGCAATCCCTGCGAGAGTTTTCATACTACATGGGATAATGACCATGCCGTTAGTTTCAAATGATCCACTCGAAATTGGAGCGCCCATATTGTTTATATCGTGATGGTGAGTAGCCAGAGTAACAACATCTTCCATTTTATAATTAGTTTCGTAAGACAACGTTTTCCTTGCTCCTTCGGTTATTACCAAATGAACCTCGCATTGAGGATAGGCACGGAGTGCCTTTAGTAATTCGAGGCCTAAGATCGTTCCGCTTGCTCCTGAAATTCCTACAATAATACGCACCTCGGAAAGAAAATACCCTCCTTGCCTTCTCGAATTTTTCGACAATGGCTAACGAATGAGGAGCTTGCTGATGACCATTTTTTGGATCTCCGTGGTGCCCTCAATAATTTCTGTTAGTTTAGCTTCTCTCATGTAGCGTTCTACCGGGAAGTTCTTTGTATAACCATAGCCCCCGTGTATTTGCACTGCCTTCGTTGAACACCACATTGCTACCTCGGAAGCGAAGTACTTAGCCATTGCAGCCTCTTTCGTAAAAGCTTTGCCTGCATCTTTTAGAGAAGCTGCGCGGTATGTTAGGCTGCGTGCTGCCTCAATTTTTGTTGCCATTTCTGCAAGGTAAAATGCTATTGACTGGAAAGAACAGATAGGTTTGCCGAATGCCTCACGCTGTTTGGAAAATTCTACGGAAGCATCGAGACTTGCCTGGGCAATTCCGACAGCCATTGCAGCGATGGCAATTCGGCCACTATCTAAAACCTTCATGAAGAGAGGAAATCCTTCGTTGAGTTTTCCAAGCAAATTCTCCGCGGGAATTCGGCAATTATTCATGATTAATTCCCCAGTTGCGGAGGCATGAAAGCCCATCTTTTCTTCTAGCTTCCCGACGGAAAAGCCGGGGGTGTTTTTCTCTACAATAAAGGCACTTATCCCTTGCACTCCTGCCTCTTCCGTCTTTGCTGCTACTATGTAGATTTCTGCAGGTCCGCAGTTGGTAATAAGGCATTTCGTTCCGTTCAAAACCCAGAAATCACCGTCACGGACTGCTGTTGTCGTGATTGCCTTTGCATCTGACCCAGCACCAGGCTCGGTAAGAGCAAAAGCAATCAGCTTTTCACCTTTTGTTGCAGAAGGTAGGTATTCCTTCTTTTGTTCTTCGTTACCGGCGATCATTAAAGCCTCGCAACCGAGCCGATGGGCTGCGACAATGATCCCTATTGTGGCATTGGCCCTCGAGACTTCCTCGATAGCGATGGCACAACTCAGCATGTCTTTGCCTGCTCCACCGTACTCTTCAGAAACCGTGATTCCCAGCAGATTAAGTTCAGCAGCTTTTTTGACCAAATCCCATGGGAATTCTCCCGTTCTGTCCATTTCGCTGGCTCTGGGAGCTAATTCTTTTTCCGCGAATTCCCGAATTCTATACCTCATCAGCTCATGCTCTTCATCTAAAAGATATGCCAAGAACCTCCCTCCCTTAAGCCCTTACCTGGGTAGTTGACACTTGACGATCCATGCTTTTAAGAAACCAAATAGTTGCATTTACTGAAAAAAGTGAGAGCAAAAAACGACCACAAAAGCACACCAGGTGAAAGATTATCTGCTCTTAATAGTGACTTTGTTGCTGAGTGTAGTGATGCCAAGCGCATAAATCGAAAGTCCGCCTGTGGCGGTCGTCTCATAAATTGCATCAGGAGTAAGAAACATTTTGACGAAAGTAGTATCCCAATTTTGATAGTAGTTAGTCGCGGTATTGGCGAGAGTTTCTAGCAAGATTCTTCTCCTTGGTGAGTCCCTCTATTCTGAAAGGATGGCGTTACAAGTTACCACAAACCGAACAGGAGGGGTTTCGCAGTAGAGAGACTTCGTAAAAGGTCATGGATAGAGCATCATAAGTGAGCAAACGGCCAACCAATAAATCACCAAGTCCCAGAAGAAACTTTACTGCCTCCGTGGCCTGAATAGCACCTATAACACCTGGTACTGCTCCCAAAATTCCCTTTTCATCCTGCGTAGTGGGCCCTGAATCCAAGTCTTTGGGGAAAATACAGCGGAGGCAAGGGCCGACTCCGGGTACTATTGTTGTCACTTGTCCGGCAAAAACCGAAACTCCTCCGTGAGTAAATGGTTTTTGCAAAAGCACACAGGTCTCATTAAGCAGAAGGCGAGTAGCAAAGTTGTCAGTACAGTCAATAACGAAATCATATTGAGCAATCAACGATGCGGCGTTATTATCAGTTAAGCGCTCAGGTACAATCTCTACCTTTACATCCGGATTCAGGGCTGCTAGCCTGTTCTTGGCTGACTCTACCTTAAGTTGCCCTATATCGCTGGTGCGGTACAAAATTTGGCGTTGCAGGTTGGACAAATCGACCGCGTCAGCGTCTACCAATCCCAATCGTCCTATTCCAGCAGCGGCAAGGTAGTAAGCAGATGCTGAACCTAGGCCACCGGCTCCTACTAACAATACTGAAGACTTCAAAAGTTTACTTTGTCCCTCGGCACCTATACCTGGGAGCAAGATGTTTCTACGGTACCGTCTTTTTTGCTCTTGGGTTAGCTCTCTGTACATGTGCCAGATTTTCCTCCTCACGTACTCTTGATGTGCGAGAAATTTGGCATGGGAAGCGTGTTCTGTTTCCAGTCTTCTGCGTCAGCTTGATTTGGGAGTTAGATGTTTTTTAATACAAATTCGAGGAGCATAGGAGCCGTCCGTAAAGACGCAACTTTGGCCTGAGAGAGATACTTCTATCCGCCCATAGCAATAGGCATTAGTTTTACAGTTTGACCACTTTTTATTGCGTATTCTCTTTCAACAACTTTATCCTCTACCATTACAAGTAACTCTTCTGGTCTATAGCAGATTTCAGAATTACTATTTATTTCGCTTAAAACTTCTTCCAATATCTCGCCAACAGTAACCTTGTCAGAGTTTACCTTTATGAGTCTTGTTTTTTCCCCGTTTCTAAGTTTTAATGGGGGATATACCTTTAACAAAAACTCGATGTTTTCCACTCTTGACACCTCACACATTTAAGAATAGCGGTGTCACCAAAGCAGGTACCAAGAGCGGGCGACCACCACGGGGGCAGAGTGGGCGATTCATCCAGCAGAAAATAAAGGAACAATATTCCTCATAATGGAAAGAGATCTGTGCCAGTTCTTTGGTGGTTCCTACTTTTCCAAGCCCACCAACCGGCAGAAAGCTGGCTAAAGAAAAAGATTATTGGCCACCCGGTTTCGGTTCGAGAAGGGGGAGTAGGTGTCTTTCTGGTCTTTCCGAATTTCTTGCAAATTAAAGTTTCTATCTGTCAAAATAGATGTTTTTGCCTGTTGCCGAAATGGGTATCCCTACTACTAACTCTCCTTCGATCAAATTGAGTTCTTTTGCGACTACTCCTACTCTGTACATTATCCTATTGTCAGCGTTTAGCAACGCCGCAGTCTTTGCTGCCGAGCCAAGAGCAATGCCTAGGTCGAGAATTCTCCAGACACAGAAAGGCCCAGCGAATTCAGTATCTGAAATTGGATCAGGCAACTCTGTACAGTTTTTGTAGCCGCAAGCACCACAGTTCAACCCAAGCTTGTTGGGATTGCATAGCGAAATTAACAGTACAGCATCAGATTTACGTACACTCTGCGCGTCTCGATCAAAATTTTTTTTGTTATGCTTAATACCAAAAGCAACCATTGCATCAGCAAGAGCTGGCAAATCTTCCTTGCTAACTATCTTTGTTTTGATGTAGTCTTGCCCCATTGCTTTTGGTGCTGTTTTTGCCGACAACTCCATTAAACGCGCTACCGTCAACATGACCTCCTGAGTCAAAGCAGTCCACCTCTCTAGGACATTATTGAAAAGGGAAAACCCAGAAGCCAAAGTTGCTTTATTTATGATCTTCATGATCTTCAAGTATCTTTTTTGCTTCGTACTTTATTTGCTCATAAACCCTTTTTATAGGTAAGCCGTGCGCTTCTGCTTGTTGGCGGCAGTCCTCGTACTCAGGAGCAATAGTTATTATGTCCCCCTGAAAACGTGCTACTTTTACTCTAACATCGCCAAAACTAGTAGAAACCGTTTTTGCTTCATAGGGCAACATATACTTAGTTTCTGCTGAAAAAGTCAACAAAAAAGATCCTCGAAAATGCAGATAAATCAAGGGATTCCCGCTTCCGTGGCGAATATTTAAAGAG
>LDZQ01000031.1_pt1 | contig 12922 bp, 11 predicted proteins | sample 615361 | NCBI WGS metagenome assembly LDZQ01 (sample SAMN03408297, study PRJNA278302) | terrestrial metagenome | isolation source: oil reservoir sample I2 | place: USA: Alaska, North Slope, Ivishak formation | collected 2013 | reverse complement strand
AGGTGGAATCCTTTTCCCGGAAACCTTTGAACTATCTTTGCCAACTTAGGCAGGTATTCCTGCCACTAAGTTGAGTTTAACAGATAAGGTGGTGGCTTGACACCGGAAAGAAGGACGATCTGCTGGAAGCCAACCGCGTGGTTTTAGACGAACTCGTGAGCGAGAGCTTGCAGGGAGAAGTCGATGCCAAGAGCAGAGTTGCAGGGCGCGTCTTTCTGGCGAGAGGAGCCCGGATTGAGGACAGCACCGTGCGCGGCCCGGCAGTTATCGGAGAGGGAACAGTTATAAGGAATTCCTTCATAGGCCCCTATACTAGCATCGGCAGCGGCTGCGTGGTCGAAGGTGCTGCCCTCGAACACTCGGTTATCCTTGACGGGGCCAGGATCGCGGGCGTCGAGCGCCTGGAGGACAGCGTGGTCGGAAGGAATGCGGTCGTTTCGAAAGGGATTGAAAACAGCCGGGCCCTGCGGCTGATGGTGGGTGACGATGCGGAGGTGCTGCTGTAGTGCCGTTTACATTTCGGAGGCTCGAGATCCCGGAGGTCGTCCTCATCGAGCCGAAGGTCTTTCAGGATGGGCGCGGCTTTTTCATGGAGACCTACAAGTTTTCCGAGTTTGCAGAATTCGGCATCACTGAGCGCTTCGTTCAGGACAACCATTCACGATCTAAAAAGGGTGTCATCCGCGGCCTCCACTACCAGAATCCCCCGAGGGCCCAGGGGAAGCTCGTCCGGGTCGTTGTCGGGGAAATCTTCGATGTGGCCGTCGATATCAGGAAAGGCTCCCCGACCTACGGGAAGTGGATTGGCGAGAGGCTTTCGTCAGAAAACAAGCGGATGCTCTACATACCCCCGGGGTTTGCCCATGGCTTCTGCGTCCTGAGCCAGGAGGCCGAGGTCGTTTACAAGGTGACCGAAGAATACGCACCTGAGCACGAGGCAGGGGTTATCTGGAACGATCCTGGCATCGGCATCCGCTGGCCGGTGGAGAACCCCATCCTCTCTCCCAAAGACGCCAGGTGGCCGCCGCTCAAGGACGCCGTGAACGGTTTTACTTACCAGGGAGGAGTAGAGGCTCCATGAAAATTCTGGTGACCGGAGGCTGCGGCTTCATCGGCAGCAACTTCGTCCGCTACGTGCTGAGGGAGCGCCCGGACTGGGAAGTGGTCAATTTAGATAAGCTCACCTACGCGGGTAACCTGGCCAATCTCAAGGATGTTGAAACAGACTCCCGCTACAAGTTAATCCGGGGAGACATTGCCGACGCTGATTTGGTGGATGAGCTTTTCGCCCGGGAGCGGCCCGATGTGGTGGTCAATTTTGCCGCCGAATCCCATGTTGACCGCAGCATCCTCGACTCCACCCCCTTCATCGAAACCAATGTCAAAGGGGTGCAGGTGCTCCTCGAGGCGGCGAGGAAGTACGGAGTAGAGAGTTTTCTTCAGATATCTACCGATGAAGTCTACGGCAGCCTCGGGGAGGAGGGATATTTCGCTGAAGAATCACCCCTTCGCCCGAATTCATCTTACGCCGCGAGCAAGGCGGCGGCGGATCTTCTCTGCCGGGCCTACCAAAAGGCCTACGGCGTCCCTGTGGTGATCACCCGGAGTTCCAACAACTACGGACCTTACCAGTTTCCAGAAAAACTTATTCCACTGATGATCCGCAACGCCTTGCTGGGCAAGGAGCTCCCGGTTTACGGCGAAGGGAAGCAGATGCGCGACTGGCTCTATGTGGAGGATAACTGCCGGGCCATTGCCCTGGTCTTGGAGAAGGGCCGAACCGGCGAGGTCTACAACATCGGCGGCGGCTGCGAGAAGAGAAACCTTGAAGTAGTCCAGAATATTTGTCGGGTCGTTGCTGAAGTGCTTGGCAAACCAGTGGACGTTATCTTAAGCCTGGTGAAGTTTATCCCAGATCCCCGGGGTAATGCCCACGATTTTCGCTATGCCTTGGATTGTTCGAAGATTAGACAGAAGTTGGGGTGGCAACCGACGGTTGATTTTGAAAAGGGACTGCGGTTCACGGTTGACTGGTATCTTCGCAACCAGGATTGGGTGGAAAGTATAATTACAGGTGAGTACTACGAATTTTATCGAAAAGTATATGGAACAAGTGTTTCCCCTTGAGCGGAAATATTCGGCAAAGGATGATGTCAAATGCGGTGTAGTCAGGAAGGTAAAAACCCGCTTGTTGGTATTGTTATTCTTAATGAGCAAATTTCACATTCAAAACCTCAATAAAATCAAGGCTTTTACGCCTTAAAATAAAGGCTTCACCCCTGTTTTTGTCGAATTACTAAGGTGACAAAACCCAATTCAAACAAAAGCAGGAAGGTGAAGTTACCCTGTATATTCGACAGAAATGCCTCATTTCCTTCGAAGACGCAATGGAAATGCAAGCTGAAACCAGACTGGAGAAGATCTTCGTCACCCTTGATTTGACGCCAATCACCTCGCGACTCACTTACAACTGCAGAGGGCCGCATGGTTATAGTGTTGAAGCCCTAACGAGAGCCTTAATCGCCGCCAAAGTGGAGCAAATACCGACAACAGCAGCCCTGGTCAGGAGGCTGAAAAGTGATCCGGTATTCCGCTATCTCTGCGGTTTTGACATTATCGGCAAGGTACCCAGCGAGGCCACTTTCAGCCGGCTGCTCAAGAAGTTAACCGAAACAGGACTCTTAGAAGAACTATTCAATGAACTGGTCAGACAAGCTGAACAGGCAGGAATCATCGACGGCACGACAATCGCCATCGACTCCACCAAGATTGAAGCCTACGAGAAGACTAAACCGAAGAAATCCTTATCGAACGACGGTCAGAGCGCTGACTGGGGGGTGAAGCAAAACACCGACGGCAATAAGATATTCTGGTTCGGGTACAAGGAGCACGCTGCCATTGATACCAAGTCGGAGCTGCCCGTAGCCATAGAAATAACACCCGCCAGTGTGCACGATAGCACGGTGGCCATGAAACTGGTCAAGAAAGCGAGCGATAATCTTGTCAAAGATCCACGTTACTACTTGATGGATTCGGCTTATGACAGCACCGATATCTACGAGGCGATCATGAACGATTACCATGCCAGGGCGATCATTCCCCTGAACCTGAGGGGAGCCAAAGAGCCTAAAGAAGGTTTCGACTTTGACGGCACACCCGTCTGCTCCGCCGGATTCAGGATGGTCTACTGGGGATGCGACAAGAACTTCAACAAATTCCGCTGTCCCCATGTTCTAGGCAAGGAGGATTGTCCCTTTGGTTCCAGTTGGTGCTCCGATTCCAACTATGGCCTGGTAGTCAAGACCAACGTTAAAGACGATCCCCGCCTGTTCTGTACCCCCCATCGGGGTACAAAGAACTGGGAGAAGCTTTACGATGAAAGAACCAGCGCTGAAAGATATTTCAGTCGGTCAAAAGAACACCTGGGTCTTGAGAGCCCTACCTTGAGAGGCATCAAGAAGATTGAGACCCACGCCTATCTGTGCGCCATCTCCTTACTGGCCACGGTGCTGGCGGTGAATAAAGCTAAGGCAGGTAAGATAGCAGCTTAACGTAAAGCATATCTAAAACATAATGCAACGTTGATTAACCCGGGGGAGTGGTGTTGCCTTTTTTAAGCTTTGAGGCATGATTGCTTGCTTATGATGCTGACTAGCTTTTTTAGTTATAATGAACGAGGCCGGCCCCATTTCGCAACTCGTAGGTTATACTTGAGTTATGGATGCTTTTAAAGCACCCAAGTACAGAGCTACATACGAAAGGAGCCGGCTAACATGAATTATAGCACAAAGTTTGTAGGGTTGGACGTTTCCAAAGAGAGTATCGCTGTTGCTGTTGCCGACTGGGGCCGTAAACCTGCCCGGTACTGGGGTCAAATCAAAAACACCTTCGAAGAGGTCCGTAAGTTAATGGGAAGGATCGGAGAACCGGAAAATCTACAGGTATGTTACGAAGCAGGGCCAACCGGATATGAACTCTACCGGTTTCTTAAAAATTTGGGCATCCATTGCGTTGTTGTTGCTCCATCCCTGATTCCCACTCGGTCGGGAGATAGGGTAAAGACTGACCGCCGGGATGCCGTAAACTTGGCACAACTCCTTCGTGCCGGGGAGTTAACTCCTGTCTGGGTACCCACAGAGGAAGATGAAGCGTTAAGAGATCTGGTAAGGGCGCGGGAAGACGCTAAAGAAGACCTCCTGAGAGCAAAACACAGACTATCCACGTTTTTATTGCGCCATAACCTTCATCCCCCGAAGGGTGTGAGGAACTGGAGCAGTAAGTATCGCCTCTGGTTAGATAGTTTAAAATTTGAGAACAGCGCCTCTAGAATAACCTTTCAGGAATACCTCCATGCCATCGACGAGATTGAAAGCCGGATTAAGAGGCTGGAAACAGAGATTCATGCGCAAGCTGTAGCATCCGTCCATGCTCCGGTCATTCAGGCATTGCAAACCCTGCGGGGTGTGGCGGAGGTCACTGCTACAACTCTAGTTGCCGAAATCGGTCAGTTCTCCCGTTTTGACAATCCTCGCCAACTGATGGCTTTTGCAGGCCTCACACCAAGTGAATACTCAAGCGGCGGAAGCCGCCACCGGGGTGGGATCACCAAAACGGGGAACGCCCATGTCCGGCGAGTCGTCATCGAAGCGTCCTGGTCATATCGTTATCCTCCTGCCCTCAAGACTGCATTGCGTAGGCGTCAAGAAGGGAAGGACCCGGAAGTCCAATTGATCGCTTGGAACGCTCAGAACAGGTTACACCGTAAATACATGCGGCTTCTTTTCAAGGGTAAACCTACACCTGTTGTAGCCACTGCTGTGGCCCGAGAACTTCTTGGTTTCATTTGGGCGATTGCCTGTAAGGTTGAAGAGAACAATATGCGAATAACGGCGTAGCAAAGCACTATCTTTTCGGTTCTTCGCTATTTGGTGTAGATAACTTGGGATAGAATATCTGGTTTGATTTTTGGTTGGAAGCTGTTAAGCTTGGTCCGGAAAGGGAGAACCCTCGTTCTTACTATGCACTAGGCGAACTGCTGAATGTGCGTCGCTAGTTTGAGGCAGCTCCCAGACGGAGGTATAAGGTGCGGTAACCAACCCGCGAATATCAGACTGCCAACCGTCGGTATAGCCAGGCTTAACCTCCTTCTCATCCAAATTTAAACAACGGGGTTGACGGCCTCGTTCATATCAGTAAGACAGTCAGTATAAGTTGTTCGTTGTGTTCTTCCTATATATTTTGGAATTATGAAATTCTCTCAATTATAACGGGTTTCATTTAGTATTAAAGTTAAATATTCTTTCGATGGCAGGGGAAATTCAATAATGACTTATCACCTATGTGCCCTCGTCTTGATCGGCCTGCTGTTATGTCTGACAATCGTTCTTCGTTCATCTCTTTATTCTCCGCTTGTGATCAATGTATTGATCTGGTTGGTTGTGTTTATTACCGGACTTTTCTTTCAAGAGCGCTTTTACCCTCTTACCGAAATCGCATTCTCTGCATGGCTGATCTGGTTCACGGTGACGAGTTTAATTTTCTTTTTCTTTTGCCCTTATCGTCGCAAAATCGGTTGCACTGAGACTAAATGTCGCAGGCTTCCTATAGATTATACAGTGTTGCTTTTAATATTAATTATCTGGCTTAGTTATAGGATCTGGATAATTGGGAGTACTGGACCAGCACACTTTTTTCTTAACTTGCGTTTGTCCTCAATGAATATTGAAGGTGTTGCTACCTTAGGGTTGGTTGGACGATTTTATCCGTTAATATTTGCATTATTTCTTTTTGAGCATGTTTATGCACATCGGGGAAATAAACATCTGCGGTTTTTATTGTGGTGCTGGATGCTTTTGTATGCAATCGCTACAATGGGAAAGTTTTCGTTTTTAACGCCTGTAGTATCATGGGTGATTATACAGGGAATAAAAGGCAAGTTAGAAGTTAAAAAAGCTGTTTTATTAGCACCAGTTGTATTTGCATTGATGATGGTTTTGCACTTCATGCGTGCGTCGGAATCAGATAGTTCTTCGATAGCTGATATATTGGCTATTTATATATATTCACCTTTGGTGGCCTTAGGATATATGAATGTTGATAATACTTTGCCCATTGGTGTATATGTATTCCGCTTTCTTTACGCAGTTAGTCACCGTTTGTTGGGCATTGGGGCACAACCTGTTAGTACTATTTTGCAGTATGTAGAAATTCCCCTGTTAACTAATGTATATACAGTGATGCAACCTTTTTACCATGATTTTGGGTTTGTTGGCGTTCTTTTAGGCGCTTTTTTCTATGGGCTTTTTTTTTCATTCTTGTATACTCATTCAATAAAAGGAAATGGATTAGCTTTAATTTTGTATTCTGGTTATTCGATAGCTTTGATAGGTCAATTTTTTGCAGACATGTTAATAACAAACTTCTCTGGTAATTTACAACTTCTTATTTGGGTGATACTTATATACATAGCCTCCAGGAGGGTTAATTATGGCTGTTGATATTTTAATGGCCACATATAATGGTGGAAGGTATTTACGCAATCAACTCCTTTCTCTTCAGCAGCAGACTTATGAGGATTGGATATTGTGGGTGCGAGATGATGGTTCAACTGATAATACCATGGATATATTGCACAGGTTTGCTCAGTGCGATAAGAGGATTAAGATTATTGAAGAAGATTCGGGACGCCGACTCGGCCCTGGAAGGAATTTTTTGGGCTTAACCAGGTATTCTACTCACAAGTATGCTGCTTTTTGCGACCAGGATGATATATGGTTTGAGAAGAAGCTTGAAATTCTAGTAGATTTTGCTGAGAGGAATTTTGATCCCGATATCCCTTGTCTCGTTTATTGCGATGCTTATGGCTATTCAGATGCAGAAGGCATCATAACTATTGACGGTGTTTCCTGGAATCATGCAAAGAGCTTGAGAGAGTTTTTGTTCTTCAATGGGGGATATCAAGGCTGTTCCATGCTTTTTAATCAAAGGCTATACAGTATGGCTGCTGAGTATCGAGGCGATTATTTTTATATGCACGATGATGTAGTTTCGCTTTTTGCTCACTGTTTTGGACGGGTCTATTTTTTGCCCAAAAAACTGATGCTCTATCGGCAACATGCGTCGAATACTACAGGTAGCATAGATACCTCTCTTCGTTCATACCTAAGCCGAGTTTTTAATAGAAACTTATATGTTCTGAGTGCGGTACACTATAAAGAAAAGGAATCCTTTTTTAATGCGTATAAGAATGATCTGAACGATGAAACCAGGGAGCTCTTCGCTGCCTACCTTGCTTTCCCAAAGAAGGCATTTTTCAACCGTTTGTTTCTCATCATCCGGCATAGATTTAGTATTGGAGGGAATAATTTCAAATTATTATTGAAAACCGTCATCAGGAGGCCGATCGGGGATGATTACGGTATTGACCCCAACATATAATCGTGCGCATACACTACCACGTCTTTTTGAAAGTCTTTGTAGGCAAGAATGTAAGGATTTTGAGTGGGTAGTGATTGATGATGGAAGCACTGATGATACCCAGGCTTTGCTTTCGGATTTCGAGAAGTCAGCGCCTTTCGTTATGCGAGTCATCCAGCAACCGAACTCCGGTAAACATGTTGCCATCAATGTAGGTGTTTTAGCGGCAAAGGGAGAGTGGATTTTTATTGTCGATAGTGATGATGCTTTGACTTCCGATGCTATTACCACAATTAAGGAAAAACCTTCTCAGTTTAATTCAGATAATCTGGTTGGAATTTCTTTCCGTAAAGCTTATTTTGATGGCAAGATTATTGGTAAGAAGATTATAGGCCCTAGCGTCATGAAGTTGACGCCTACCGAAGCCAGCGCAATATTTAAAGGAGACTTGGCATATGTGTTTAAAAAGGATATTATGCTTAAAAATCCGTTCCCTGTAATCCCTGGCGAAAAGTTCGTACCAGAATTATACATATGGAATAAAATTGGTGATGAAGGCGATATTTATTTTTTCGTAAACAAATGTATCTATTTATGTGAGTATCTGCCGGATGGTTATTCTCGCAATTTTAGAACGAATTTAAGACGTAACCCACGCGGTTTTTTGCTTTTTTATGCGTCCCAAATCACGAGGGAGGCTACAATGATTAATAAGGTAAAGTGCGCTATTCGCGTTGCCCAGTGTTATTTTCACATCATAAAGGGGAAGTTAAAATGAAAATTCTATTCGTAATAACCGGCCTCGCTTACGGCGGAGCCGAATCACAATTAGTAAACCTGTCCACCAGGCTGAAAAAACGCGGGTGGGATGTTTACGTCGTTTCCATGCTCCCGCCGCAGGCTTTCACGGAGGAATTAGAGGCGGCTGGGATTCCATGGGCCACTTTAAATATGCGCCGTGGTGTCCCGGACCCGCGAGCCTTATTTAGGCTGGCCAAAATTCTGGGGCAGTGGCGGCCTGATATACTTCACAGCCATATGGTACACGCCAATATACTGGCAAGGGTAACGCGCATTTTTTGCAGAGTTCCTGTCGTGATTTCCACTGCTCATAACATAAATGAAGGCGGAAGGTGGCGCGAGATTGCTTACCGCATAACCGTTCCCCTGGCCGACTTAACAACCAATGTCAGTAGGGCGGCTGTGAATCGCTACATAAGGGTAGGAGCTGTGCCGAAAGATAAAATTGTTTTTATGCCCAATGGCATTGATACCTTTCGGTACAGGTTCAAACCTGACGCTCGCTTGCGGTTCAGAAGGGAACTTGAACTAGATAGCTATTTCGTTTGGCTTGCGGTAGGAAGGTTTGAAGAGCAAAAAGATTATCCTAATTTGCTGCGGGCGTTTAAACTGGTGGCAGATGAACGGAATGATGCAGTATTGTTAATTGCCGGGCAAGGAACGTTATTTGAAGAAATAAAAGCGATGGCTTATTCATTAGGGTTAGCTGAGAGAATGTGCTTTTTGGGCGTGCGGCGTGATGTCCCAGAGCTTATGAGTGCCGCGGATGCTTTTGTTCTTTCTTCACGTTGGGAAGGGTTTGGCTTGGTGCTTGCTGAGGCAATGGCCTGTGAGTTACCTGTTGTAGCAACAGACTCTGGCGGTCCACGTGAAATCTTGAATGGAGGAAGACTTGGATTTTTGGTCACCCCGGGAGATTCAGAAATCTTGGCAACTGCCATGGTTAAATTGATGTCCTTATCCGAAGAACAGCGAAAAGCCATGGGACGGGCTGGCAGGGGGCATATTGAGGCGAACTACAGCCTAGACCGTGTGGTGGACCAGTGGGAGAAGCTTTACCGGGATTTACTGCGCAAGAAGGGTATAAGTGATTAACGAATTTCTCCTGTTCATCTCCGAGGTGTTTGGGGCGTGTTAATAGAGCGGTATTATTTGGAGCGGGCGCTTCTTTTCCGGGTGCCGGGGATTGCGAAAATTAATTCCGTTGCCGAAGAGCCTTACTCGATCACGGTTTATATCGGGGATGAAGGCGGCGAAATTTTGCCGGAGGTGCTCGAGATAGCCGAAAGGGTGGCAGAAGAGATAAGGCCGGCGACCTCTCTCGTCGCCGTTAAGCCTTATAAGGATGGCCCCGGTGATGTCGTGCCGCCGGTGGCTCTCCCTGAAGAAATCAAGAGGGCTGCTGTTTTTACTCCCCCCACAAAGTCGGATCTGGAATATTTGCTGAAGAGAGCAGTTGGCGGCTGCATTTTTGCGGAAGCTGTAACCGTCAGGGGTGGAGAGATTGCCGTCTATATCGGCGATAAGGATAAAGAAGCTTCCCCGGAGATGCTGGAGAAGGCAGAACAGCTTTTGGAAGTAATTTACGGAAATGCGGTCAAGTATGAGATTTACGATTACAGGGATTACGCAGCATCTGCCGGAGCAAATCGTTCTTCAACTCCATTTTTCTTAGATTTTAGATTCGACCCCCAGAGATATGGTGACGGCAGCCTGCTGAAGCTGGCAAAGGACGATGAGGAAAGGTACTGCGACCTGCTGCCGAAGCTGATCGACGGTGAAGCCAATCCCGAAAAGGAGCTCGGCTGCAGGTTTGCGAAGAAGGGAGCGGCGCTGGTAGATCTAGGGGCATCAGAAGACGATCTGGAAGCCTTGCTGACGATCTTCTCCTCCGTTTACCTTTACATACCACAGGATGGGGAGCGTTTCTCCGGTTCAAGGGCGGCGACTCTACCCTTTTCAATTAAGGATAAAACCTTCATTCGACTGGTCAATGCGGGAAGAATAATACCTGTTTTTCATGCCCCTCTCCATCAGTATTCACCGAATACTGTAATCGAACTGGTTGAGGCTTCAAAGGGGAGAGCCGTTCTGCCGCGGCAGCTCGATGGCCTGACGGTTTTAACCATGGCACGGCAGTTTCCTTTTTGGAAAACTATGCGTCGCAATCCCGGGGCTACTGCGGAGATCTACCATTTGCTGAATTATCAAATGCACGATTTTGGTGATGACGATTTCGGAGCATTGGTGCTGAGGAGCTTAAAGCAGGTTTTCGAAAACCATCTGTTGGTTGCAGAGCGTGGCGAGCAGTGGTTCGTTGATGTCGGCCGTCTGGCGGCGGGGACTTTGACTGCAGGTGGGTTGGTTGCTTCATTTCTCGATGATTTTGCGAGAACTTTGGATAAAGAGGTTCTTGATACTGTCATGATCGAAACGCACGGCCATGCTATGAATCTGACTGCTGCTCGCGCCCTAGGCGCTGTTTACTCTCCTGCCCATGTGGTCAACGAAAACATCCTTGATATGGTTGCCCACTTGCAGTCCGGCCCCCACCGACGGGTCTCGGCTGTTTCAGTAGAACAACTCGATGAAGTGATCAAAGGTCTGCACCTTGTTAGGCCTGGGCATGTGCCTCTGGAGGAATTCTTCGAAGTCATCAATTCCTCTGAAGCGGAGAGGGTTCGGCAGATCGTTTTCGACGTCATTTTTCGGGCGCAGGGCGACCCTCAAAGAGCAAGAGAAGAGGTAGAGCGCCTCAACAGTGAGGTGCTGAAGTGGAGGAGGTCGAGGCTGGCTGGGACAGCAGAGCGCACGGTCGAGATCGCGATCGATTTGGTCGGTTTGCTGCTGGAAAAAGCCCTGGCGCCGGTCGGGGCGTTTGGTGAGCCCGTGCTCTCATTTTTCGGCATGGCGATAAAGGCCCTCTTCGGCGATAAGATTAAAGAGGCCGTTGACGCCGCCGTCTTTGCTGCTCTTGAAGGCAGGGTCTTTGCCGCCCTGGGAGGGGTCTCTCCGGCTGCCGTCAGGATCAGCAAGGTCAGGAGCAAGATCGGGTCGAAGTATTGAGGGAGAGGAGCAGTTAAATTGATGACGCAAAGAAGAGTCCTCTTTCTTGCCACCGTCTACACCCATCTGGCTGCCTTCCACGTGCCCTTTATGAAGATGCTGCAGGGGTGGGGGTGTGAGGTCCACGCCGCGGCCTCTTCCGCAGAGGGGCATAAGGAGCGGGTGGAGGAGGCAGGGGTGATATGCTGGGAGATTCCATTTGCCCGTTCTCCTTACAGCCCGGCCAATCTGGATGCCTACCGGTGTTTGAAGGCTTTATTACGGGAGCATCGTTTTGACCTGATCCACGTCCACACCCCGGTGGCAGCTTTTCTGGGGAGGTATCTGGCGAAAAAGACGGGGCAGGGGCCGGTGCTCTACACCGCCCACGGCTTCCACTTTTATAAGGGCGCTCCTTGGAAGAACTGGCTGATCTACTATACTGCGGAGCGCCTTGCTGCCGTTTGGACGGACGGCCTTATCGTCATGAACGGGGAGGATTACGAAAACGCCCGCCGCATGGGTTTTGAGCCGGATAAGAACCTTTTTTACGTGCACGGGGTGGGTGTAGACTTGAGGTCCTTCGAGGCGCCGCCTGCTGCGTACGGAATCCGCCGGGAGCTCGGCATTGAGGCGTCTGATGTGGTGGTCACCTGTGTGGCGGAACTCATTAGTAGAAAAAACCACGCTTTTCTCTTGGCAGCCTGGCAGGAGCTCACCCGGCGCTGCGACCACGGTCACCTGTTGTTGGTGGGCACCGGAGAAAAAATGGGGGCCTTGCAACAAAGGGTGGAGCAAGAACAAATACCCAGAGTCCATTTTTTGGGTTACCGTAAAGATGTGCCACAGATTTTAGGGGAAACGGATATTGCCACCCTGGTTTCAAAACACGAAGGATTGCCTAAATGTATTATGGAAGCTATGGCCGCAGGCAAACCGGTGATAGCCACCAACGTGCGCGGCAGCAGGGACCTGGTGGAGGACGGCTGCACCGGGTTTTTGGTTCGGTTGGGCGACGCAGCGGGACTGGCGGCGGCTTTAGAGAGGCTGGCGCGTGACCCGGAGCTGCGGATTTCGATGGGCGCCGCCGGGAGGGAGAAGATCCGGGAGTATTCCCTGCAAAGAGTCCTAGCCGAAATGGCCGAAGTTTACGGCCGCTATTTGAGATGAAACAAAGCGAGTTTAGGGTTGAGGAAGAGGGGATGCAGTTTCCCGGTGTGGTTGGCCGGGTCTGATAGCGCTTCAACAAGAAACAAGAGGTGACCAGAACACAGCAGCGGGGTGCTACCGTTAAAGGATTTGCAAGCTTACCTGGAAAGCCTGGCAGGGATCAGGGCCGAAGATAAAAGTTGAAGAGAGAGCTAGCTGCGTCCCGGCCTGGACGGGACGTCCTTTAGCCTTTAGCATGGTGATAAGGTGGTAACTATGAAGTATTATGAAATCCGGGACCCTATACTCGGGGCTTTATTGCCGTCAATGAGTGGGAAAGGGAGATCATCGATCATTGGACTTTTCAGAGGTTGCGCCGCATCAAACAACTGGCCTTGACTGATATGGTTTATCCTGGAGCCACCCACAGCAGGTTCGAACACTCACTTGGGGTAATGCATATAGCAACACAGGTTTGATCCCATTGTAAATAAAAATGCTGAGTTTTTGA
>LDZQ01000480.1_pt1 | contig 12926 bp, 8 predicted proteins | sample 615361 | NCBI WGS metagenome assembly LDZQ01 (sample SAMN03408297, study PRJNA278302) | terrestrial metagenome | isolation source: oil reservoir sample I2 | place: USA: Alaska, North Slope, Ivishak formation | collected 2013 | reverse complement strand
CTTGCCAGGGTTTTTCTCAAAAAACCACCTATCATCATTTTAGACGAAGCCACAAGTCAGCTTGATGCCATTACCGAAGAGGCTATTCAAGAGGCTTTAGACCGTTTAAAAGGAAGACACACCATCATCATCATAGCCCACAGGCTTTCAACCGTCACTAAGGCTGACCTCATTTTTGTGTTTGAAAAAGGCGAAATCGTTTCTCAAGGCACCCATCAACAATTACTTGAAACCTCTACTCTTTACAGAAACCTCTATCAAACCTTTCAAAAATGTAGTTGACCTAATTTTTCTTTAATTGCCTGAAAAACTTCTTCAGGTAAAATAGAATTCATACAATCCCACTGAGAGCATTTCTTTTTAAAACATGGGCTGCATTTTAACCTACTTTGTAAAATCTTAAAATCACCTCCCCAGGGGCCTGTTCTGTAAGGAGAGGTAGGTCCAAATAGAGCTACGGTAGGAACTTTTAAAGCTGAAGCAATATGCATAGGGCCTGTATCAACGGTTACCACAAGTTTACTTTTTTGAATAAGGCCTATCAACTCTTTTAACCTCATTTTTCCTACCAAAGATTTTACCTCTCGGTGTTTTTTTTCCATCAAACCTGCCCATTTTCTTAAGTCCTCTTCCTTGGGTCCCCCTGTAATATAAATCTTAATTTCGGGATATGCCTTTAAGGTTAACTCTATGAGGTTTTCCCAATGAGAAAAGATCCACCATTTAGTTTTCCATCTGGCAGAAGGAATAAAAACTATATATGGTTTTTCCACCAGATCTAACGGAGGAAACAATCCTGGCAAAACTGCTTCGGGAATGGTCTCCACTTTTTCTCCAAAATCTGGACATATAAGCTGTAATGCCTGCTGTGTCAAGTTTAAATAACGTTTTACTGCATGGACCTCAGGGTCATAGCCAGGAAGTTTTACGTTGTAAAAAATAGGGCTTAACTCACGGTGATTTTCAAATCCCACTTTAAACTTAGCCTTAGCTAAACCTATTACTACCCCGCTTTTAAAAAGCCCTTGATAATCTATGGCTAAATCGTAAGTTTCCTCTCTCAAATTCCTGATAAAGGCTTTCAGTTTACTAGGATTTTTAAGGTCTTTTTTTGAAAAAACTATTGTCTTCCTTAAATAAGGATGTCCTCTTAAGACCTCTGCATTCCTTTCGTCTACCACCCAGTCGATGATGCTTAGAGGATATTGTTGTTTTATTAGGGTTAAACAAGGAAGGGTTTGTACTACATCTCCCAACGCTGAAAGTTTTACCAAAAGAATCTTCATCAAACTTTATTAAAGGTTCCTTATGATGATTTCAGCAGCTTCTTTCAGGTTTTTAGCAACCCAGTCAGGATAAATCCCTTTTTTAGGAGCTACATACTTTAACTCTCCTTTACCATATCCGGTTAAAACAAGAATGGTCTTTATCCCTAACCTTTTTCCAGTCTCAACATCTACAATCTTATCTCCAATAAAGTAAGACTTCTCAAGTTCTATCGGATATTTTTCTAAAGCCTGTAAAACCAGACCAGGGTTTGGTTTTCGACAATTACACCCTTCATTTGGACCATGCAAACAAACAAAAAAATCATCCAGTTTAACACCTTTTTTAGCAAGTCTTCTTGTGATAAGCTGGTTCACCTCAAAAACTAAACTTTCTGGGAAATATCCTCTTGCTGGTCCGCTCTGGTTGGTGATAACGATAAGCTTAAACCCTCTGTCTTGTAATAGTTTTAAACCTTCGGCTACTCCAGGTAAAAGACGGACCCTAGAGAGGTCATTGATATAACCCATTTCTTCGTTGATAGTACCGTCTCTGTCAAGAAAAACAGCTGGTTTTTTATTCATATTTTGATTAAGTTAGAATGTGAAATTTATATTCGTAAACTAAAAATTCTTTATTTGGTTTTAAAGTGGTACTAAATCCATATTTCTTTTCTAAGTCTTCAAGGTAGTGGATTTCCTCACCTATTATTTCTGAAAGGTCAGGATGAATTTCAATCTCTATTTTTTTGTTTTTAATATGAGGACCCATTTTGATGAGCCTTCTCAAGATTTCATAGTAGATTGTCTTTTTACTTTTGATACTCCCCTCACCGTGACAATAAGGGCAGCTTTCTAAAAAGATCTTATAAAGAGAATCTCTTTTCCTTTCGCGGGTCATTTGTAAAATACCAAACGCAGAAATAGGTAGAAAACTATTTTTAGCTTTATCCTTTTTCAAAGCTTCTTTTAATGTTTGCACCACTAACTCTTGGTGTTCCGGATTTTCCATATCGATAAAGTCTATGATAATTAATCCACCTATATTTCTAAGTCTTAGTTGATAGGCAATTTCTTCGGCAGCCTCTAAGTTGATTTTATACACAGTTTCTTCTAATTCTTTGGTACCGGTATACCTCCCTGTGTTAACATCTATAGCAGTAAAAGCCTCACAAGGTTCGATCACTATAAAACCACCTGACTTAAGCCAAACCTTACGGGAAAGCAGTTTTTTAATATCTATCTGGATGCCATGGGCAAAAAAAATATCTTCTTTGCCTTGATAGAGCTTTATATATGGTGCTAAATTAGGAAAATAGCGTTCTAAAAAGTTTTTAATCTCTTCAAAAAAGTCTTTATCGTCTACCACTATCTCTGAGATGTCTTTGGTAAATAAGTCTCTTATAGCACGAAGGGCTATATTTAGCTCTTCATACACTAAAGCTGGAGCCTTCATCTTTTCAGCTTTTTCTTTAATTTCACCCCAAAGACACAGCAAAAAGTCCAGTTCTGCCTTAAGTTCTTCTTCTGTAGCTCCTACTGCAGCTGTCCTTATAATCCAACCTGTATTTGGTGGCTTTATTCGTTCTACAATTTCTCGTAGTCTTTTACGCTCTAAATCATCTTTTATTTTTCTTGAAATACCTACTCTGTTCATGTAAGGAAGATAGACAAGATAGTGTCCAGGTAAGGTTAAGTTGGTAGACACCCTTGCTCCCTTGTTTCCTAATGGCTCTTTAATCACCTGCACAAGGATTTCTTGCCCTTCTTTCAATATTTCATATAGATTTGCCATAAAAACCGTATCCTTTTCCCATTCTATTTCTGAAGAAGGCATGATATCATCACCAAACAAAAATGCTGTACGGGAAAGACCAAGGTCAAGAAAAGCAGAGTTAATACCAGGAACCACCCTAACTACTTTTCCTTTATAAATATTACCTACTAAACTTTTTTCTGAAGGCCTTTCTACATAAAATTCAACCAACTGTCCGTTTTCTACCAAACCTACTCTTATCTCAAAAGGAGCATAATTAATGAGCAACTTAGCCATGGTCGTTATAAACGAAGCTCCTTCAAAAATTCTCTTATAAGTTTTTCTAACCGTTTTTCTGCTCTTTTAGACTGTTCAACCACCTCAGAAAAAAGGATAGGAACAAAGTTGTCTGGATCGTTTACGTTTGAAATAACAGAAATTCCTAAAACCTTTAATCCTGCATGAACTGCAACTATCACCTCTGGCACAGTAGACATACCCACGGCATCTGCTCCTATCATCCGTAAAAACCTTGTTTCAGCAGGGGTTTCAAGACTTGGACCTGGAACCGCTACATATACCCCTTCCCTTACCTCTTCTCCGAGCCTTAACGCAACTTTTTTAAAAAGTTCTCTCATCTCTTTATCATAAGCACATGACATATCAGGAAACCTTGGTCCCCATTCTTCGTTGTTTATTCCTCGAAGAGGATTGTCAGGGATCAGGTTTATATGGTCTTTTATCACCATCAAAGACCCAGGTTTAAAGTTAAGATTTAGTCCTCCTGCGGCGTTAGACACTAAGTATAGCTTAGGTTTAAAAAGACTTAAAACCCTTAAAGGAAAGGTTATCTCTTTAGCTGAGTAGCCTTCATAAAAATGAAACCTTCCCTGTAAAACAGCTACCCTTTTATTTTCTAAAATCCCAAAACAAAGCTCTCCTTTATGAGTTTCTACTGTAGACCGAGGAAAGTTAGGCAGTTCACGATAAGGAAAGACAGCCAGCTTGTTGACCCTATCCCCCAAAGAAGATAGACCTGTACCTAAAGTTATGATGATATCTGGTCGAAAAGGAGCGATTTTTTTTAAATAATCAAAAGTTTCTTTTACTTTTTCAAAGTATTCTCTGTCTTTTTTTTCCATTTTGTTTTTAGCCAATCTTAAAACTGATCGGTAAACTTAGGTCTCCCAAGGTCATCTATTTCTATTACTTTAACCCGGATTACTTCACCTATGTTATAAGCACTTTTCAAATCCTTTGGAGGGTTCGCCATTTTTGAAACATGTAAAAGACCTATCTTCCCTGGTAACACCTCAATGAAAAGTCCATAAGGTTCTATTCTGGTTATCTTTCCTTCATAAATCTTACCTATTTCCACCTCAGATACCAGAGCTTCTATTAGTTTCTTTGCTAAATCTATATCTTCTTGAGTTTGCCCGGTAATACTAACTTTACCTCCTTCTAATACCCAGATACTAGTATTTGTTTTTTCTTTGAGTTCTTTTACTGTCTTTCCACCTGGACCTATTATAAGATAGGTTTTATCTTCAGGAACGGTTATGATTTCGATCTTCGGAGCATATGGAGAAAGGGTTTTTCTTGGTTCAGATATAGCCTCATACATCTTATCCAAGATAAACTCTCTTGCCTTTTTAGCCTTTGAAAGAGCCTCAGCTAAAACCTCTTTAGTAAGTCCTTTAATTTTAATATCCATCTGAATACTGGTAATCCCATCCCTGGTACCAGCAACCTTAAAATCCATATCTCCAAGTTGGTCTTCTTCTCCTAAAATATCTGTAATTATTAAAGACCTCCCTTCTTCTAAAATAAGACCCATCGCAATCCCTGCTACATGCTTACGAATAGGAACTCCTGCATCAAACAATGCTAAAGAACCAGCACAAACCGTTGCCATGGAGGAAGAACCGTTTGATTCAAAAACATTAGCTACCACCCTGATTATATAAGGGAAAACTTCTTCCTCTGGAATTAAAGGTTCTAAAGCTCTTTCAGCTAAAGCCCCATGACCTATTTCTCTTCTTCTCGGGGGGCCCCAAGGTCTGGCTTCTCCGGTGCAAAAAGGAGGAAAGTTATAATGAAGCATAAACCTCTTAAAAACCTCTCCCTCATAAATACTTTCTACCAACTGAGCCTCTTCTCTTGAACCTAAAGTAACGCTTGCAAAAACCTGAGTTTGTCCTCTGGTAAAAACCGCACTTCCATGAGGTCTTTCAAAGGGATGAATCTTAATATCTATAGGCCTTATCTCATCAGGGGTTCTTCCGTCAATCCTTTTACCCTCTTTAAAAAGTTTCTCTCTCATTACCTTGCTTATCAGTTTTTTATACTGATATCCCAACAAAACTTTCTGCGAGTTTATGTTTTCATACTGACTGACAAATTCTTCAAAAATTTGAGATAACGCTGCCTTTCTTTGAAGTTTATCTTGTATACTTAAAGCCTCTACAATTCTTGGTTTAGCAAAACTGTTTAAGGTTTCTATAATATTTACCCAATCAGAAGGTAACACTACATTTACTTTAGGTTTACCTAAATCTTCTATAAGCTTCTTTTGGGACTCTATCAAAGGCTTAGCTCTGTTTAAAACTAAATATAGTGCCTCAAGAACAGCCTCTTCTTCTACTTCTTTCCCTCCTCCTTCTACCATCACGATAGCATCTTCAGAACAGGACACAATCAGCTCTAAGTCTGCCTGTTGTCTTTGCTCATAGGTGGGATTTAAAATAAACTCTCCGTTTACTCTTACAACCCTAAAACCTGCGATAGGGCCTTCAAACGGTGCTTGAGACAGCATCAAAGCAGCTGAAGCCCCAGTAATAGCTAATACATCTGGGTCATATTTTTCATCAGCCGAAAGGGTTAAGGCTGTCACCACCACATCATAAAAAAAACCTTCAGGGAAAAGAGGTCTAATAGACCTGTCTATAACTCGAGATACCAAAATTTCTCTATCCGTAGGTTTACCCTCTCTTTTAATAAAACCTCCAGGTATCTTCCCCCATGCTGAAGACTGCTCTCTATAGTCTACCGAAAGTGGAGTGAAATCTACCCCTTCTACCAAAGACTGCCCCATCACCGCAGTTACCAAAACAGCTGTATCTCCTTGTTTTACCACAACCGACCCATCGGCAAACTTAGCATATTCTCCAGTTTCAATAACAATCGGATCTCCCCATCCCAGGTCTACCGACAATCTTTTCATATACTACTCCCTTAATTTTTTGCTTAGATAAGTTTAGAGTATAAACTTAAAAATGCAAGAACTTTTGAGTTTAGTTCTAAAAGGTTATCATATATTAATTTTAATATATACTCAGCTTAATAAGTTGTCCAGCATAAACTATAGCCCCTCTCAAGATTAGAGTTCCTGCAATTACCAGTATAGCAGCTATGTTCATCCTCAAAATTTGACCTCTGGTAAACTGATGAGGAAGTCCGTGCTCTTCAAACTCGGTAATTTCTCCGATTTTCATACGTAAAGCAAGAGGTAAAAATAAAAAGATTAGTATCAAGGCAAGGGTATAAATAAAATACTCTCCTTTAAACGAAAAGAAAGGTTCTAACGCCCTTTTGTAAGGTGCAGAAGAAACATATAACCCATAGAAATAAAGAGGTATAAGCAAAAGTTCTATGACGATAAGCCATACGTCTATTTTTGTAAAAAGATACTTGATTTCTACATCCTTGGCTATGATAACTATAAAAGCTGCTCCTGCTGAAAGAGCAGAAACCAAAAACAAAATGGGAAGAGTTGCGTTATTCCACAACGGAACAGCCAAAAAAGAGGCTAAAAGAATACCGGTATAGATAGCTAAAAAAATACCAGCCACAAAGTTAATTTTGGCAATCAGTCTCATTTTTGGTTTTAGCCTATCTGAAAATCTTTTCAAAAATTCAAACCTTAAATAATGTTTTTGTTCTTCAGGCAACACAGCAAGAATATAAAGGGCATTAAAAAACAAAACTAAAGGAACACCCCAAGTACCCCAAGACATAAGAGAAAGAGGCTGAAAGGTCAAATATCCCCAGTAAAGATGCCATGGGGCTTTAATTTCAAGGATGATAAAAAGAGCACCTACAGCAAGCATGACAAAGGCAATCAAAGGAGCTCTTACACATTTGGCTAACTCTTCTACTGTTTTGGTAGGCCTAAGGTTGGCAATAGAACACATAACCAAAGTTCCTGCAGCCAATCCTCCTAAAAATAGATATAACACTATCCTCCAGTCCCATACCTCAAAATGAGGAAAAGTAATAGAGTTGGTCCCGGTAATGGTTATTTCTACCATGGTTAAAACCCCCCTGGAAATCTTTTGTTAACGTAAAAAACACGAGGTTTAGTACCTGCCCATTCAAGCCTTACAGCAGCATCGTGAGTCCTTAAAATCTTAGCCACTTCACTTTCAGGGTCATCTAAATCTCCAAAGATCCTTGATTTACCCAAACAAGTTTCTACACAAGCAGGTAATTTTCCTTCTTTTAGTCTGTGCTGACAAAAAGTACACTTATCAGCTGTTCCATCAGGACGAATGTATCTTGCATCATAAGGACAGGCCAAAATACAGGCCTTACATCCAATACACTTTTTATGGTCTATTTGAACGGTTCCATCTTTTGCCCTGTGAGAAGCCCTGGTGGGACAAGCATCTATACAAGGGGCAATTTCACAGTGATTACAAAGTTCTGACCTGAGTTCCATCCTGAGGTTGGGAAACTCTCCTCTGACCTCTTCTACCACCCTTGTCCTAAAATAACCATCTGCTACCTTATTCTCCTTTTTACAGGCTATAACACAAGCCATACACCCTACACATTTTTCTACATCTATAACCATAGCATATCTTGGCATTTTATGTCACCTCCTTTTAAGCCTTCTCTATCTTAACAAAATTAACCCTCATTCCCACACTTCCAGAAATCGGGTCTACAGCATATCTGGTTATCAGCTGTTGGTCGTCTGCACCGTTTAAGTAAGCTCTTTTTAGCATAGGGGAAAAACTTCCAAACCCATGAGGGACATAAATACAATCTGGTCGAATTCTTTCGGTAACCTTTAACTTAACCTTATTGCTTTTAACTCCATCCTGGTTAACAAGCACCACATAATCTCCGTTTTTAAGTCCTAATTGTTTAGCCACCTTAGCGTTAATCCAGGCAGCATTTTCTTTCATCAGCTCCCATAAAGATGGATTGTTGGTAGTTCTTGAGAAGGTATGCACAGGTACCCTACCATAAATAAGTCTAAAATACCCTTTAGGTGGTTGTTCATGTCTGGTATAGGTAGGAATAGGAGGAAACCCTGCTTCCTCTAATTGCTTGCTATAAAGTTCTATCTTGCCAGAAGGAGTTTTAAATTTAACCTCAGAAGATTCATTGATGTAAGGATTGGCAGTGCCTGGTATCTCTATATAACCTTTCTGTTTAAGCTCTTCAAAGTTTAATCCAAGAGCCTCACATTTAGCCTTAAGAAAATCTTCAAAATCATTATAAGAAAAATATTCCTTTAAACCGAGCCTTACTCCTAACTCTTTTGCTATCCACCAACCAGGTTTGGTATCATACATCGGATTAACCACCGGTTGTCTCAAGGCTACCCCTATACTTCTTTCTTTTACCACAAAAATATCGTCATATCTTTCTAAATAGGTACACTCTGGGAGAACCACATCTGCATAAAGCACATAATCAAAGGGCATCATATCAACCGCTACTACAAGGTCTAACTTCATAATAGCCTCGATGGTATCCCTCTGGTTGGGGGTAGATTTAATAAGGTTAGTCCCTGTAATCAACCATCCTTTTATAGGATAAGGTTTTTCAGTAAGAGTTGTTTTTATAATCTCAGGTATAACTCCTTCTTCTTCGGTAAAGGGGTAAGGACCTTTATGTATCTCAGGTTTTTGATTTTCTGGATAAGGAATTCCACAAAAGTCTCCAAGACCATAATAAGGCAAAGGATTCTTTGGTGGAAGATATATACCCCCTGGCCTTCCATAAGCTCCTAAAAGGGCAGTAAGAATAGCTATCGCTCTTACCCTTTGAGTATTGTCTCCATACCAGGCAGTATGTCTTCCAGGATGAATTAATACAGAAGGTTTGTTTTTACCCATAATTCTTGCTGTCTCTATGATCAAAGAAGCAGGTATGTCTGTTTCTTTTTCAGCCCATTGAGGAGTATATTCTTTAACTGCTTCAACGAGTTTTTCAAATCCTTCGGTATATTTAGCCACATACTCTCTATCATAAAGCCCCTCTGTTATTATTACGTTTATCCAGGCCAAAAGTAGGGCAAGGTCAGTAGCTGGTTTGATAGGAAGCCAGTATTTAGCCTTACTTGCTGCGGTAGAAAACCTTGGGTCTACTACGATAACTGTAGCTCCCTTTCCAACAGCCTCTGCAAACTCCTGACACATGGAGTTATGTGCATTTTCTCCTATATGAAACCCCATCAATACGATAACTTTACTATTCTTTAAATCTACCCTTTCTGGATTACCCACAGGTGCGCCAAAGGTAAGTTTAAAGGCTATGTCTCTTGCCCCTCTACAAAGGGCATAAGAAGGCATACCCAAATTAGGAGAACCATAGGCCCATAAAAGATGGACAAAATAAGTAGATATAGTTCCATGGGTAAAGAGGGCTACAGACTCAGGACCATAAGTTTCTTTAATCTTAAGCATCTTTTCTGCTACATAATTTAGAGCCTCATCCCACGAAGCCTTTTTAAACTTACCCTCTCCTCTTTGTCCAACCCTTATCAAAGGATGTTTTAGCCTGTCTGGGTCATAAAGAAGCCCTATTCCTCCATGACCTCTGGCACAAAGTTTACCTCTTGATTGAGGATGTGCAGGATGTCCGTCAAGCTTAACCACCTTTCCGTCTACTACCTTTGCCATAACCCCACATCTCCAAAAACACATTTCACAAACCGTAGGAACATATACCGGTTTACCTTCTGGTTTACGTCCTAAGCCTAATAGTTTATCTACCTGTGTAGCACCTATAACTCCAATTCCTCCAGAAGCAGCCGCTACCTTCAAAAAATCTCTTCTTGACCATTTCATTCCTTATACCTCCTTGATCTTTTCTAAGCCCTTTAAGAAATTAGTTTAAAAAAGAGATATAAAAAGTCAAGATTAAACGCAAACATTTGTTGAAAATTTAGAAAGGACAGTCCTAAAAAAGAACTAAAAAAGAAAAAAATCAAATCTAAAAGATAAACAGGGTAATTAAGATTCTAATTTCTTTAAAAGTTCGTTTAAACTTAGGTTAAGACCACTTTTATCTCTTTTTATCATCCCACCGATCTTTATAAAAGTTTCTTTTTCTTCTCTTTTCAGAAAAACCCAAAGGGTTTTAGGATCAAGAAAATATACTCCTATCAACCCAAAGATCATCAACAGAAAACCTGCGTAAACCAACCAAACTCCTGGGTCTTTTTTTACTTGAAGTACGCTCATGTAAAACTTATCAACCGGGCCTTTAAGTTCAAGTTTCCCTACATTTTTACCTATCTTAAACTCTGAAGGCTTACCTTCGATAGCTAAAATCTCATCCCCTTCTCCTGTTTCTTGATCTAACAGATTAAACTTAGCTACCACAAAACCTTGATGAGCCATGTAGGCATCAAGCATAAGCACGTATCTATCACCTATTTCTGCAGGTACCGTAGGATCAACCTGTTTTTCGAAGGTTTTCCCGTCTATACTTACTCTTATAGTAAATTTAGGCAATTCTTCATAGCTTGCTTGATAAAAGGTAATTCCCTTATATTTAGCCGGCTGGTTAACCTTGATTAAAGCATCTACTGTTTTATTGTTTTTTTCTATAAAAGTCACATTTGAAATGTACTCTTTAGGAGTCCCGTCTGGATAAACTTCCATCGTAAATTTATTAAGTTTCACAGAAAAATCAAGGATAACAGGATTATCCTTTCTAAAAAGGATAACCTGATTAGAGCTTTCCCCTTCTAATAAATACATGTTACCTCTAAAACCCCAGATAGCACCTACGATAGCCCCTGCTATTATCAGAACCAAAGAAAAATGGACTAAATATACCGCTAAATACCCTATACGATTTTTATCCTGATAAAACAAAACTCCTTCTGAAGTTTCCTTCTGTTTAAACCCTAAGGTTTGTAATAAATTTATCAGTTGAGAAAAATCTTTTTTTACTCTTGTTTCCTGGGAATTAGGCAATTTATAAGGGTCAACATCTGCAGGATTTTTCTTAAAAAGCTTCCAGCTAAACTTAATCCTTTTTATCGAACAGCTAACAAGGTTTACCATAAAAAAGAACAGTAAAAATATGTACCATACAGAATGATAAAAATCATCAAGCTGAAAAGCAAGGATCAACCGGCCTAAGGATTGTCCGTATTTCATCAAGTAAAAATCTGAAGGTTGAGCCTGAGGAATAATAGTTCCTAAAATAGAAAAAAAAGCTATAAGGAAAAATAAAACTATCGCAACCTTAACCGAAGAAATAAAATCCAAGATTGATTTCATCTTTAAACCCCTTTAGATTAATTTAAAAAACTTTTTTAAAAATAACATATAAAAATTTGAAAATCAACCCGTAACCTCACCTTGAAAAACCTGTAATTTAGGTTTTAATTGAAAAGTAAACTTATCGAAAAAGGGGTTTTTTATGAAAAATTTAAAAAATAAAAAGTTACTTTACCCCTTGGTTGGGGTTATTCTTTTAGTAATCATAGCCTTTTCCAACGGGTTTAGTAAGGAAAAAAATGATGAAATATATAAATATTTAAAACTCTTTTCTCAAGTACTAAAACTTATAGAAGACAACTATGTAACAGAGGTTTCACCTAAAGACCTTATCTATGGAGCCATAAACGGAATGCTAAATTCTTTAGACCCTTATTCTTCTTTGATGAAGCCTGAGGAGTTCAAAGAGCTTGAGATAGAAACCAAGGGAATCTTTACCGGTATTGGGATCGAGATTACCATAAAAGACGACATAATCACCGTCGTTGCCCCGATAGAAGACACTCCTGCCTGGAAAGCTGGCATCAAGCCAGGAGATAAAATTTTAAAAATAGAAGACAAACCCACCAAAGGGATGAGCCTTATAGAGGCGGTTAAACTCTTAAGAGGTCCTAAAGGAACAAAGGTTAAAATAACCATTCTCAGGAACGATAAAGATATAAAAGAAATCACCCTCGTAAGGGATGTTATCCCTATAAAAAGTGTTAAGGTTAAGGTTCTTGAACCTGGGTATGCCTACGTGAGGATTACCAAATTTCAAGAAAAAACTCATCAAGAGTTGATAGATGTTTTGGAAGAGCTTGAGAAAAAAGAATTAAAAGGTATAGTATTAGACCTTAGATATAATCCAGGAGGACTTTTATCCTCGGCTATAGATGTAGCAGATGAATTTTTGGAAAAAGGAGTGATTGTTTCTATAAAGGGGAAGTCTAAAGATTCAGGAATGGTGTTTGAAGCCAAACCTAACCCCTCTAACAGAAAACACCATTATCCTATCGTAATTCTTATAAATCATGGCACAGCCTCAGCCTCTGAAATAGTTACCGGTGCGTTAAAGGACCATAAAAGAGCCCTTGTTCTTGGTCAGAAAAGTTTTGGTAAGGGAAGGGTACAAACTGTTATACCTCTTGATGATGGCTATGCAGTAAAACTAACTACTGCTTTTTATTACACCCCAAGTGGGGTTTGCATCGATAAAATCGGGATCTCTCCTAACATAGAAATACCTGCGATGGTTGAAGCTACTACTAAAGAAAAATCTAAGGACAAAGACGAAGAGGATTTACTTAAACCATGGACCTCTCCTGAAGAGGATTTTCAGGTAAAGATGGCTCTCTCTATCTTGAAAAACCTAAAAGAAATTTCTAAGTTGAA
>LDZQ01000033.1_pt1 | contig 12969 bp, 12 predicted proteins | sample 615361 | NCBI WGS metagenome assembly LDZQ01 (sample SAMN03408297, study PRJNA278302) | terrestrial metagenome | isolation source: oil reservoir sample I2 | place: USA: Alaska, North Slope, Ivishak formation | collected 2013 | reverse complement strand
TCCTCATAGGTAATGTAATAACTCATATTGGACGAGAAACTACCTCAAAAAGAAGAGATGTTTCAATTCCTCATAGGTAATGTAATAACTTCCTCATAGGTAATGTAATAACCACTTTTCTTATTTCTTCTTCCTCAACCCCTGCAAGTGTTTCAATTCCTCATAGGTAATGTAATAACGTGGGGATAAGTATAACAATTTTTTGGCGGGACTAGTGTTTCAATTCCTCATAGGTAATGTAATAACCGGAGAATATAGAAAACTATAAGTCTTTTACTGTGGAGTTTCAATTCCTCATAGGTAATGTAATATTCCTCATAGGTAATGTAATAACGAGCAATCTAAGGCAGAAGTCAGTGGATTGTTAGGGTTTCAATTCCTCATAGGTAATGTAATAACCATATTTGAGAACTTCAAAGCCCTCAGGTGGTTCTGGTTTCAATTCCTCATAGGTAATGTAATAACAAGAAAATAGGCAATTCCCATTTTTTCCAGTTTCTCGTTTCTTTTTTTATTTTTCAAGAAAATCTTTTTTTTGCCTCCTTTAAGAACTAAATATTACATTTTTTCTGTCATACCAAGCACTTTTTCTCACCATCTCAACCCGACAGAATTTCACAAAAACTGCGTATCTTCCTTTTTATCATTCCCTAGCACTTCCCGATGACTATAAAGTAAACTTCTAAAAGAATAAATTATCACTGAGTCACCCTCTTCTTCTACCAAGACCTCTTTAATCTCACTTTTCAACTTTTCCAACCTAGCCCTCGTAATCTCTCCTTCAAAAACAGAATTTTGGACCCATTCCAGGTACCTTCTGCATAATTTTAGCATCCTTCCACATCTTTTTTGGTTAACATCATAATATAAAATGACAAACATTTTACCATTCCATCACAAAAGGTTTATAATCTTCATCACCAATAAGATATTTTTCCAATTTATACAGCTCAAGCCTTATAAGTCTTCTATAGCTAACTTTTTTATTTATTTTTCTATAAGTTATAGTTCTGGACAAAAATTCTTCCATTTTTTCTAAAATTTTCTTCTTTCCTTTATCTGACAATATCAATCTCCCAACACTTTTATCAAAATCCTTTTTGGATATCACTCCATGTTTTATAAGAGAAATCAAAAGCCTATCCCCAATAACTACTTTAAATATTTCAGCAATATCTAAGTTAAGAGTGAATCTTCTAAAATTAGTCGCATGTAAAAAACCAATTCTGGGATCAAGATGGGTTTGATATATCTCACTTAAGACATAAGTATACATTAAACTATTTATAAAGCTAATAAGAGCATTTAAATGATCTTTTGGTGGTCTACGAGTTCTTTTTTCAAAATAAAAATCTTTATTATTAAGTATTTTATTAAAACTATTATAATAAACACCTTTTGCTTTACCTTCAAAACTCATAAGTTCATCAATATTTCCACACTTTTCTATATTTAATAAAACATCTTCCATCATCTCAATTTCACTGTCCAGGTCGTATTCTCTCCTTCTATAGTACTTAAGTATTTTTAAACTATTTTTAATTGCACCTTCTACAAATCTTTTTGCCAAATACAAACGCCTATCAAAATTATCATACGCTCTAGCTTGGTTTAAAATCATAAAACCAGAATTATAATGTTCCCTAGGATAAAAACTTCCAGAATAGTATCCATAATAGTTAAAATAATGAAGAATTATTTCTTTTTGAGTCAAAAAATTTAAAAGTTTTGTATTAAAAGAAACTTCTCCAAATACAAAAATCTCCTTTGTATTTTCTACTGGTATAAACCTCTTTTTTCCTTCTTCTGTCTCAAAAAATATAGTATTGTCCTTTCTTTTAAGATGCCCACTTGTAAATATATAAAGAGTTTCTAGCATGCTATTAACTCCAACAAAATTCAAAATAGGAACAATTCCTGCATTTAGAAGAAAATTTTATTGCAGGTAATTTTTCTCTATTTAATAACTCATTTATTTCTTTTAGTATTCTCTTTAAATTGAATTCATTTTCTTCATTTATCTCTACGGGAAAAACCTTCTTTGATTTTGGGATATGTATCTCCCCTTTTACAATATATCCCTTATTTTTTAAACGAAAAAGATAATATAATAGCTGTATTTTAGCAGCCTCTAAAAATTTTTCACTTTTCTTAACTTCTACCAGTGTAAGAACTCCATCATCATTTCTCACAAAATCAATTTTCCCACCATCAATCAAAATTTCCTTTTTATCTCTCTTAAAACTTTCTTCTGAAATTAATCTACCTATAGCCAGGAAATCATTATATTGATCTCCTGAAATCTGACGCGACATTAACCAGGCTTGCTTTTTACAAAAAATATAGGCTTCTATAATAGAAGAAGTGATTTGTAGTTCATTTTTCATATAATCTCAAATTCTCTTCCGATTTTTTGTTCTTTAAATTTTTCTAAATCCAGTCCCTTTTCAATATCATAATATTTCTTCCAATCATTGCAATAATAAAACCCATATTGAATTTCGGATTTTAATAAAGCTCCCATTTTAATTTTTCCATTAATCCAAGAATTAAAAATGTTGATTACATAAGGAATCAATTTTCTTTGCTTGTTTTTTATTTCTATTATTCTTTTAATTGGGTCATTCTCGCTGGATTCAAATAGGCTTACATATTCTTCCCATAATTTTTTTCCATTATCATCATAAGGAATAAAAAGAGAAATATTATCTCCTTCTATCAACCTTATTTTTCCATCAATATTCTTAAAATAAAGAGTCTTCATATCTTTGATATTCCCTGCAGAACTTTCCACAAAGATATTTGCATTTTTTTCTTTTATATTATTTACAATTTGTCTAAAATAATCTTCAAGATTCTCTTCCTGGATTTCCTTCTCTTCTTGCTCTTCCCAATCCTCTCTTATTTTTTTGGTAATTTCTCCTTTTTTACCTTCTCTATAAACAATTGTTGAAGTATTTAGGCTCTCGTCTCTCTTATCACTAAATACATACAAGTCACATATATTTTTTTTATTATTTCTGTTTATTCTTCCAGCTACCTGCATAATAGAATCAAGAGGAGCATATTCTCTAAATCCCAGGTCAAAGTCAATATCCACACCTGCTTCTACTGACTGTGTGGATACAAGAATAATCCTTTTGTCTTCCTTTTTTGACTCTTCTATAATATATTCTCGCTTCTTTTTTAAAATGGTAGAATTTAAAAGTAATTTCTCAAAACCATCAAACTTGTCTTTCATTTCCTCAAAAAACTTTCTAGAATCCTTTACGGTGTTAAACACAACGAGAATTTTTTTTATGTTTTGATCTTTTCCTATGAAATTTTCCATTATCTCCATCAGATTGTCTTTTTTAAGATTCTTGATATTGACTTTTATCCTGGTTCTCCTAAAAACCTCATGATTGAATATTTGCTCCCTTAACCCATTATCAAAAAGATAAACGATATTTTTTCTTGTTTCTTTTCTTGTTTCTCCACTTTCCAGCAAATTTTCCAACTGGGGCAAGGTGGCGCTCATAACTATAAAATAGGTGTTAAGCTTTTTCCCAACCTCGTTTAAAAGTGTTATAACTTCTGTCCATACTGTGTCATTGTAGGCCTGAATCTCATCAATAATTACCACACTGTTGGCAAGCTGATAAAAATTGTAGTTGGGTTCTTTTGCATTTCTTAAAAACAAATCAAAGAATTTTACATGGCTTAAAAACAAAACCGGTTTATTAAAAAACAGTTGATCAATATACCTTGCATAAGCAAAACTATAATCGTCATCTTCTTTATTGTTTTGCGGTATAAACTGAGAATCCAGTCTTGCCACATTATCCTGTCCCCAAAATCCGGCAATATAATCATAAGACTGATCAATGAGATTTATAAAAGGAAATACATAAAAAAGTTTTTTAATGTTTTGTTTTTTTTCTATAATCCTCAACGCAAGCCTTAAGGAAATATTGGTTTTTCCTCCGCCAGTTGGGATGTTTAGGAAATAAACATTGCTTTGATCATTTTTTAAAACTTGAGATAGGCTTTCTTCTGCCTGCACATTGAGCCAGGAGCGGACTTTGTTTAAAGCTTCTGATTTATTATTATTTATTTTAATATCTTCAATTTTTGTATTTTTTAGCTTATCATATTCTTTCTTTATGGCCAGGTTAAAGTTGGATTTACCATTTATTTCCTCTAGTGAATGAAAAGAGTTCCAAGCATTATCAAAAAGCTCTTTATCTATAACATTAAAAGCAAATTCTTCTCCACGATGATACTCCATTGTTGCAAAATAATCTGCACTGATTAATGTAGAATGAAAGAGCTTGAGTAAAGTGTACATATTAAAATTGTTTAAAAAGTCTTTTGAAATCAGTTTTTCAAATGATCCTCTGAGATTTTTACAGAAAATACCGTTAAAAAATGTCTCTAATATTGAATCTCCTTCTGCAATCTCAATACCCAATACACTGAGTATATGTTTTACTTGTTCTTTATCTTTTTCGTTAAATTGCATTTCCTTTAAATCAAGTAAAACATTGTTTAGTCTCCCGTGATGTTTATATACCGAATATAAAAGAATGGTTAAAAGAATAAAACTTTTTTTGCTCAATTCCTGGTTGTCCAATTTTAAAGCAAGCAAGTATAATAAGGTGACAAAACTCTTATCACTGTGAGTTGTATTGTTTTTTTCTCCATCAAGCTTTTTTTGAAAATCAGAAGCAAGTTTTCCGAGATCGTGCCACCTGACAATTTCTCCCAATATGTCAAAAACAGAATCAACATCTTCTTTGGGTAACAAAGAAATAAGTAATGATCGGAAAAGGTTTTCTGTCTCCCATAATTGGTTGATTTTCTTCCAATATTTAAGTGTCCTTTCTGCATGCTCTACAAAAGGCTCTTTTTCTTTTTCCTTGCTGGAATGAGCGTAGTATTTACTAAAATCTGCTTTTTTATCAAAGAGAGTCAACATAACCTCCTATAAATTGCAGATTTTTATCATCTACAGAATAAAATAGGACAGGCTTCTCTCTATTTTTTTTGGGCTTTAATTTTCGGCTTGTCCAGACAGCCAGTTCTTTACGATAATAGCCATTTTGATCAAAATCCACAGGAAGGTTTTCGTAAATCGCAAACTCCTCGCTTTTTGCACTGAAGAAATCCATATCACCCCATGAAGATTCTTTTTTTTCAACACTATCAGAGAGCACAATGGAATGAAAGATTCGGTAATCATTTCCTTTGAGAGTTGACACACTTTTGTGGTCCTGAAAATTCTCAAAATAAGCGGGAAATTCGTTTTTTCCGAAATAGGGAAGGTAAACTGCTTTACCAGCGTTAAGATTTTCCTTTAATTTCTGGCATTCCTCATCAGCTTGGTCATAAAGCACATAAACAGTGTAGCGAATATAAGGCTCTCCTACCAGAACTTGTTCTCTTACCTGCCATGCTCCTTCTTCGTCAGACGCCATCCCCGAGGCATTGTTAAATACAGTAATTACTTTTTTTAAAGGTTTGTTGTAATGAGGCTGTATGGCTATTTTGAGATGCTTTAATTTGTTATAATATTGCGGAAATTGGCCTCCGGATTGTCCATATCCTTTATATCCTATTATTGCTCCAAAAATACCTAGTATCACGGGACGATGGATAAAATTATAACTCATAAAAATCATGTCATTGGTATCATTTTTCTTAAAAAAAGCCATGTCACCTACTAGGTCAATAGAAAAAGCTTTCATTTTACAGATCCTCTACATCTTTTCCTTCAACTCCTACAACATCTATCAACGATTTTTCCGCATAGACCTCTGCATTATTTCTTACTCCCTTGCTTTCCAAAACTTCCATCACTTGGGATAAATCTACTATGGCTTTACCATCGTTGCCTTTAGTGATTTTTACAAGGCTTTTCATGTTTGGCAAAACCTTGTCATCTCCTACCTCAACCCACAAGAGCATTACATTGTCCGAACCCTGTTTTGATGTTGTATTAAGGTTTGTAGCGGCTTTTTTTAATGCTTCTTTGAGATTTTTAATATCGTCTTCTGTGGTTTTTAAGATGGATTTATATTTAGGATTACTTTCATAGTGAGTTGTCAAATTCTTAGGATTAACAGAAAAATCATAAACATAATATGACTCAAGGGCTTTACTCTCTTTACCTATAGAACCTCCCTGAGTAGAGTCATCCCCAGTAGGATATGGACTTAAAATATCACTCATAAACACAGTGTTATTGACTAATCTATTAATACCATAGCTTATTTGAACAGGACCGGTTAAATCAATTGGAGTTTCTCCTGTAAAAGTTATTCCAAATAGTTTTGTATCAATGCACGATGCAAATATTTTAAGGTAATTATACTCTGAAAGAATATTTACTGCAGTACTCTTTAAAGCTTTATCATCTTTATAGTTATCCTTAATTTCTTTTAACTTATCTAACAGATATTTTCCTCCCTCAGTTTTAAATAAGTCATTTCTTTCGTCTTTATCTTTATCCTTGTTTTGATCATATAGTTTTTTGTTAAAAGATTTATCACTTATAACCTTTTCAATTTCTTTGCTAAAGTTATCAGAAGCAATAATAGATTTCATGTATTCCATTCTTTGGTCTCTTGTCCTTAAAGTTCCATCACCTAATCTTGATCTCCATACGAAAACCTTTTCTTTATGATCTACCCAGTATTTGCGGATTGCATACTTTAAGGCCTTATCCGTAGCGTAGATGGTTGCCTCTTCATCAGGCAACCGCCTTGGATATCCTGTAAAATCCGCATTCCAATTGCTAAGCTCACTTTTGACAATTACAAGACCATAGACTCTTTTTTCAAATTCATTGCTTTGACTATTACTCATTTTCTTCTCCTTTTGCTGTATTTTTTAGAAATAATTTATTATCATCAAAATAACCTGCATAAAAGCCGGCTTTTATTTTATTATCAAACAACTGGTTATCGTTAGAGGCTACATACTCCGCTACCTTTGCAAACATGCTGTTAAATTCTCTGTTTCCCATCCATATCTTGTGCTTATAGTTTTGAAAAAGTTCCTCAAGTTTTTTAAAAAGTGTTTTCACATCGCGAATATCCCTAAAAGGTTCCAACATCCCATGTGTTTTACCCTTAGCTTCGGACTGATAAAGCAAGTAATACACCAATTGACCGGCCTGATAACCAAAATCATAGTTTGGATCTTTTTCTTTATAATCACTCATTATTTTCCTCCTTTTCACGGAAATATCCTATATAAAATCCCTTTTTGATATTTTCATTAACGAGCTTTATTTTAGTATTATGTAAATATTCGCACACCTCGTTAAACATAACAACCATTTCCTGTATATCTATTTTTTTCGACTCCAACGCACAAATCGACTTTCTGAATATATCAATAATTACCAATATATTAACAATTTGTGCGTATGCCCCAATTGATAAGTTTCTATTTTCCTTATTTGCAAGGCTTATTAAATGTGCCAGCTTTCCTATAGCAATTCCAAGTTCTTTGTCGTCCTTAATATTCATTGTATTCTCCCACTCTGAAATATCCGAGATAAAAGAATATTTTTAACTCATCCGTAATTTTGTTGTTTAAAAACTTTCCAAACATTTTGAAAATTTCTGCCAGTTCTTTTTTTAGAGAAATATTTTCAAAAGGCAGCTCGTTTTTTACTCTATGGAAAAGGTTTATAAACATCTCCATGTATTGACTTATATGAGAATAATAAAAATATGATTCTACATCAGATGGATTTATTTTATTTTCATCTCTTTTGGTTTTTTTGTACAAAAAGCGCACCTGACTACCCAGTTTATACATTAATGCTTCTTCTGAGAAACAAGGGGCTTCTCTAACTTTACCTAATTTTCGGTTAAAATCTCCGTAAAATTCTTCATCGAGCCTGAGAAAAGCATTACATAATTTTTTATATACATTTTCTTCAATCTCCACTCGATAAGCACCTCTCAACATGTTATGTAACACTCTGAGATAGATATCTTGAAAATCTTTTTTGTGTAATGTACTATATTTTGCACGATAAACAAATTCAAATATCCTAATCCTATATTCGTATAATAATCCATCAAGAATCTTGTCACCTGTATCAACTTTCTCTGAAAAATAATTCTGAGTCAGCAAATTGTTTTCTATATTCACCTTCTTTTTATCATTTCCATCAATAGTATATCCAATAATTAGATGTGAACTAAGTAAATTTTCTATTTCAAACACACTCATATTTCTATACTTATATCGATACCCAGTAACATAATCTACATCTATAAATCTTGATTTGCCGTTATACATCACCAGATAAAAATCATAAATTGCATCGTTATATTTTTCGTAAACCTTCTTCATAATATCTCTAAAGGAAATCTTTTGTAGCTCTCCATTTTCTTCTTTAAAAAGAGCAATATTTTCTCTATTAAGATCATTATCTACTTTTCCATCAAGGGTAATAAATAATGGAAAGAAATTAACTCTAAGAGCGCCAAGAAAGTACACTTGGAAATAATGTAATTTCAAAGCACACTCTCTACAAACACCAGTATTAAATCTTGATTTTTTGTCTATATGTAAAATAAAGGGCTTTTTATCATTCAAATTATGGAATGTATCAGGCAAAGAAAGTTCTTGCTTGTCTGCTTTACATATTGGACATTGGCCATTATAAATATAACTAGAGTCTTCTTTTTTAAATATTTTTTTATTCAAATATTCTTTGTACCATATACTATAATTATTTTTGTTTTTGATTAAAAAAATAAAGTTTATGGATTTAAGTTTTTTTTCTATTTTTTTAATTTTATTCTTTTCCCTATATTCTATTGACAAAAAATTATTTATCAAATCAAAAGCAGTATCAACAAATTCGTCTGTCAATTTTAATAAACCTGACCATTTTTTTATTTCGTCATCACTTATATTTTCAGGAAGTGCATTTTTTATATTTTCTTCATTATTATAAGTATTTTTTAACTTTGAGAACTTATCTTTTGCCTTAAGAACTTCTTTTTTAAAACTAAACATTAATAAATTGTACGAATTGGTACCACTGTTACCACCGATGCTTTTATTGCCCCTAGAGTCTCCTCCCAGTTTCTTGGTCAAGTTATTAAAATCATAAATAATTTCTTTTAAATCGTCGTCTATCTCGCTAATTATTTTTATTGGAATATCTTGTGGAATTGAAATCACTTCCAATAATTCTTTTGAACTCTCATCTAATTGCCAAAATTCTTTCTTTTTCCCCTTATCATCTTTATCTTGTTCTTTACTGTATATAACAAAATACATTTTATTAGCTTCTATCTGTTTTTTCTCTTCATTAATCGGAATAATTAAAAAAGGATTATCCATAGTCTTTAATCTTCTTTTCCCCTCATCAATAATACCATTTTCTTCCAATAAATCCGTAAATTGTACAATTTCCTTAAGCATTTTACCTCCAACCTGAATGAAAAAAACAAGTTAATACATACTGGTAGTAAAAACCCTTTCTAAACTCTTTAGAACCAGCATTATTAATTCAAGTCAAAAGAAATATCAGTTCTGTAAAACTTGTAACATTTAGTATATATACAACTCATTAACATTTTTTCTACCCTCATCTACCTCCCCCCAGATCCCAAACCCCATGGAATTACGCTCTCCAAGTCCCACATCATAGGCAAATTTCAAAAATTCTGGTTCACCTGAAAGTTCAAATATTCCCTGCCAGCCTTCGATTACTGCCCCCTTTTCTCTGGTTCCGTACCAGGTGGCAGTCCTTTTGATTTGAATTGGCTCAATTTTTAATTCATAGGGACAATCTTCCTCTTTATAGGCAACCCATTTTTTTTGCAGATTCCTGTTAATTGCCTGAGAAAATTTCTCTCCTGGTTCGCAAAGTTTATACTTTCCATCATCTCCAGTAGAGCGCATGGCTATGGGGTTCATGGATTTGATTTTAATTGGGGAGGAAAATTTTTTGGCAGGTAAAATAGCAATAGAATTCAAAAAAACCCTATTGTTACCCAAAAAAAGCTCTTCTCCGGTCACAAAATTCCTGGCTACCTGCTCTAAAATCCAATCTACAGGAGAAGAAAGATAAAAACTTACCTTTGCAGGAAAAGAAAAAACATTGAGTTTCTTATCCAGTCTCCCCTTTTCCAGGATAGAAGAAAAGGTAAAAAGCTTAAATTTCCTTTTCTCATACTGAAATCCTTTATTATGTAACCAAGAAGCATAAGGAGCGTCTAAAAGATTATAAATAAGCCCCTGCAAAGTTCTTAAAAATCCTTTTTTAAGCTTAATAGAGCTATTAGAAACCAATTCTACCTTAAGTCGCATATTATAAATCCTCTTTATACCTTATAAATTTAAAAAACATTCTTTTTTATAACATAAAAAAATAAAAAATGTCAATATATAAAAAAATCACAGAAATATACAATCTTTTTCTTAAAACTTATAAATAGTAAAAAAATATTACTTTTTACTTTCAGGATATTACCCCTTGCCAAGAAAAAACAAGAATCATAAAATATAGATACACCAAAAGGAAAACTCCTATGAGCAATTGCTTACTAAAGCCTTCTCTAGCTATTTTACTTAACTCTCTGGATCATCTGCTGGCAGCCTCTTTGGCTGGGAGCAAGGCGGTAATCATTGACACCAACAATATCTCCTTACAGGAAACAAATAGCCTGATTTTAAGTGCTAAAAAACTAGGGCTGGAATATTTTATATTTGGAGAAAAGGTAGAATGTTCTCCTGAAAAAGAAAAAATAATATTTGAAGAAAAGAGGATAAAAGATAACTCTTTTCTACCTAAAAATATTTTTTTATCTTCTCTAGATAACTTAAGTCTTTTAAACGAAGACTATATACAAAAAATATTTTTGCCTGCTTATTTAAATTTGGACCGATTAAAAGAAATCTGTACAAGATTTCCCCAAAAAGAATTTGCTTATCTAGTACATGGAAGACTATGTGCTTTTTTCTCTACCTTAAATTCTAAATTTCCTTGTGGACAAGACAATCCTAAGTGCGCAGATTTTGGCCTAAGATTTTTAATCAAAAAATTAGCTAAAATACCCAACTTAACTTTGGGCCTAATCAATAGCTTAGGTCAATCTTTTACTTCCACTTACTACTTATATAAAGCCTATGAAAGTTTTTTAACTACCAAAGAAAAAATGGGATTAAAAATATTAGATAAGGCCAGGATAAGGCCAAGCACTTCTTTTTTCTTTTTACCTCAGGCCAGTAAAAAGCTTTTTTTACCCTTAGAAGAACGCTTGTATTTTTTAGGAGTGTTACGCGGAAAAAAATATAAATTTTTACGACCCAGAAAAGAACTTTACTCTGGAGAAAAAGTGCTAATTATAACTCCTGAGCAAAAAGAACTCTTTTTTACTGTGCCCAAGTACATTCCAGCCAAGGGACAATTAAACCTGTCTCTTCAAGGAGTTCCTTCCCACAGCAAGGTCTATCTTTGGGAAGAAGAGGACGCTGAACTCAAAAAGGCCCTTTTAAAACTCAAACAAAAACTTAACCAAACTTATAAGCCAGGCCAAAGCCACCTCGAGGATATCTCCAGGCGATATTTTTAAAGGGGCAAGCTACCCGGCACGAGCCACACTCCAGACAGGACTGATAACTTATCTGAATCTGCCCCTGTTTATCCAAAGAATAAACTCCTGCAGGACAAAAATCCAGACAGGGATGGTTATGACACTCCTGGCAAAGTTCAGGCTCTTTTATCTTTAGATGAGAGTTTTCCTCGTCCACATAAAACTTCACACTAAAAATCTTTTCTTCTATATCTACCCAAGGTAATTTTTTCATTTTACCCCCTTAAAGCCCAAAAAAGCTTGCTTAAATCCTTTACTACGCCCAGAATTCCTCTATTTTTCTTAATTACATCTTTTATTTCCCTAAAAACCTCTTCCTTTTCTTTGTGGTCAGCGTGGAAGTAAATACTTGCCATCTGGTTTAAAAGATAGGGATAGTGAAAAAGGTGCTCTTGAGTTAAAAGCAGTTTTTTTAGTTTTCTTATCTTGCGTAAATCCTTTAAAATAAAACTTTCTTCCAATTTTTCCCTATAAAGTGCCAGAAATTCCTCTGAATAATTGTCTTTTTCCCTGGCCAAAGCGCCCACTTCTCCAGCCAATAAGCCAGAGTAAATGGCCAGGTTGGTGCCTTCTCTAGAAAAGGGGTTAACCAGGCCAGCACTATCTCCCACCAAAAGTACTCCAGGCCCATAGACCTGGGGCATGTTATCCACACTCCATTCAGGGATTAAGTGTGCTCCATACTCTAGGGTTGTTTCTCCTTGTAAGTATTTTTTTAATCTGGGATGATTCTTTAAATTGGCCAGTAATTCATAGGGTTTTAAATTTTGGGTTTGCAATACCTTTAAAAATACTCCCACCCCCAGAGAAAGGGTCTTGGAGTTGGTATATAAAAAACCATTTCCAGGTAAGCCACAGGTGGCTTCACCCAAAATCTCCACAGCCAGACCATCTTCTGCAGAAAGCAATCCAAAACGGCTTTCCAGACTTCCCTTGGGCAAAGAAAGGACTTCCTTTACAGCCAAAACCACATCTTCTGGCTCAAAATCCCTGGCCAACCCCAGTTTCTGGGCCAGAAGGTTGTTTACACCTTCAGCAATAATCACCAGAGGTGCAAACACCTTTTCTGGTTGGGAGGAGTTTTCCTCTGGTCGATCCGTAACTACGCCCTGAACCTGTCCCTTTTTGTTGCGCAAGAAATCCACAACAGTAGTCTTGGCAATAACCAGAACGCCCTCTTCTTCTGCCTTTGCAGCCAGCCAGGGGTCAAATTTGGCTCTAAAGGCAATAAAGCCTCTGGGAGCCTGGGCACTGCCATAGGTAATCTTGATAATATCTTCTTCAGCTAACAGCCAGAATCCTTCTTCTGTTACCCACCTTTCCTTAGGAATATCTTTTAGTTCCAGGTCTGGAA
>LDZQ01000479.1_pt1 | contig 13049 bp, 13 predicted proteins | sample 615361 | NCBI WGS metagenome assembly LDZQ01 (sample SAMN03408297, study PRJNA278302) | terrestrial metagenome | isolation source: oil reservoir sample I2 | place: USA: Alaska, North Slope, Ivishak formation | collected 2013 | reverse complement strand
TCTCTGATTATCCCTTTATCTTTTCCATCTTCAGCTACTTCTTTAACCTTGGCAAGCACATCTTTATGAACAGAAGAATGACCTACGAACCCTCCGATATCAGCTTTTATAACTGATAATGTAAGCTTCATAGCAGCCTCCTTTACAAATTTTAATTTTTACCGAAAATAAATAAAATAAGATTTGAATGAATTATAGCACATACTCATAAAAATGTAAACCAAAAATGGAAGACCAAAACCACGAAAAAACAGCAGTAGCCCTTAAATATGAGCCAGGAGATGAAGCTCCTAAGGTAGTAGCCAAAGGGAAGGGGTATCTTGCTGACCTTATACTCGAGATAGCTAAAAACCATAACATCCCGATTAAAAAAGACTCTAAATTAGTACAACAACTGTATAAGATCGAATTAGAAAAACCTATACCTCCAGAACTTTATCAAACAGTAGCTGCTGTATTAGCCTGGGCTTATAATTTAAATCAAAAATTAAAAGAGAAATTTATCAAAAATTTTTCAAAATAAAGACTTGTCAATTTTAAAAAATTCGTTATAACACTCTTTTAATTACAATCTCACGGAGGTTTTTTATGTTTAAGGTTCCTGAAGATAGACTATATACCGAAGGGCATCTCTGGGTGAAAAAAAAGAAGAAAAAATTGGTAAGAATAGGTATTACTGAATATTTTATTTTAAAAAATATGGAAATAATCGATATTGACCTTCCTGAAGAGGAAGAAGAATTTGAAAAAGATGAAATTTTTGGAAGTATCGAAACTATAGAGCAAGTTTTCGACCTTTTAATGCCTGTTTCTGGTAAGATAGTAAAGGTTAACGAAAAAGTTTTAGAAGACATAGAAATTCTTAATGAGGACCCTTTTGATGAAGGATGGCTTATCGAAATAGAGATGACCAACCCGGCTGAACTCGAAGAGCTTTTGCCTCCAGAGGATTACGAGCTTCGGCTTGAAGATTTAGAAGATGTTGGACCAGAAAAATTTTTGGAGGAAGAAGAAGAATGATTGCCTGCGTTTTTCCTGGACAAGGATCTCAGTATATAGGAATGGGTAAAGAGTTTTACGAACATTTCGAATATATTAAAGACCTCTTTATCAAAAGCGAGGAAGTCACCGGTCTTCCTGTAAGAAAATTATGTTTTGAAGGACCTATGGAGGAGCTTACCCAAACAGAAAAACTTCAGGTGTGTCTTACGGTGGTTAACATAGCTTGTTTTAATGTGCTTTTAAATGAGGTTTTAGGTGGAAATAAAAGTCTGATTTCTTTTGTAGCCGGGCATAGTCTGGGTGAATACAGCGCACTTTTTGCAGCTGAAGTTTTATCCCTGGAAGAGGTTCTTTCAGCGGTCAAACTAAGAGGTAAGGTTATGCAAGAAGCTGCTGAGAAAAATCCTTCTGGGATGTATGCCATCATCGGAATTAACAGAGACGAGTTAGAAAAAACTATTCAACAGGTCAACGGGTTGATAGTCATTGCCAATTTTAACTCTCCTAAGCAGTTGGTGGTAAGTGGAGAAGTTTCTGCTTTAGAAGAATTAGCGAAAAAAGTCAAAGAATTAGGGGCTAAGGCTGTTAAACTTAAGGTAAATGCTGGTTTTCATAGTCCTTTCATGAAAGAAGCCGAGGATAAACTTGCCTCTTATTTAGAATCTTTTTCCTGGAAAAATCCCAGAATACCTGTAGTAACTAATGTTTCTGGTAGAGCTGAAATCGAAGGGAAAAAACTTAAAGAACTTATGAAATCCCAGATTACTTCTTCTGTTAAATGGACAGACTGTGTTCAGTTTATGTTTCAGCAAGGAGTAAAAACTTTTATAGAAGTAGGTCCTAAAAAGGTTTTGTGTGGCCTTATAACTCAAACTTTAGAAAACCAGACTTTTAACTGTTTTAATCTGGAAAATTTAGAAACGTTACAAGCTTTAAAATTGGGTTTACAAAATACTTAATTGAATTATATTAAAACCCTTATATGAAGATAAGGGACGAGTACACAAGTAAATCTTAATTAGGAGGTACGGAGATTTTTAAGATAAAGATAGACGAAAACAGATGTAAAGCCTGTGGTTTGTGTATACATTTTTGTCCTAAACAAGTATTAGCCTTTTCTGAAAAAAGAAATCTTCAGGGTTATAAAATTGTTTATGCTAAAAACCCTGAAGCCTGTACTATGTGTGGTATTTGTTATCTTGTATGTCCAGATATAGTGTTTACAAAAGAGGATGAAAATGAAAAAGGATAAAAAAATCTTAGCTAAGGGTGTTGAAGCTATTGTATTTGGAGCTTTAGAAGCGGAATGTAAATGTTATTTTGGATATCCGATAACCCCTCAAAACGACATCCCAGAGCTTATGTCAAGAGAGCTACCTAAAAGAGGTGGGGTGTTTTTACAGGCTGAAAGTGAGCTTGCAGCCATCAACATGGTGCTTGGTGCCTGTGCTACTGGGGCTAGAGCAATGACCAGTTCTTCAAGCCCTGGTATTTCCCTTATGTGTGAATCTTTTTCTTATTTAGCGGCTCTTGAGCTTCCAGCGGTAGTTGTAAACGTAATGAGAGGTGGACCTGGTTTAGGAGGAATTGAAACCTCTCAGGGAGACTACTTTCAAGCAACTAAAGGTTCTGGGCATGGTGATTTTAGATTTTTGGTGTTAGCTCCTTCTAACGCTCAAGAAGCTTATGAACTTACTGCCAAAGCTTTTGAACTTGCAGAAAAATATAGAAACCCTGTGATGATTCTTTCAGATGCTATTTTAGGTCAGATGAAAGAACCTCTTGTTTTAAAAAAGTTAAAAATAAAAAAGTACCCACCAGAGACTTGGGCTTTGACCGGAGCTAAAGGCAGAAATAGCAGATTTTTTAGAAGTCTTTTTTTAGATGCTGAAGAACTTAGACAACATAACTTAAAGCTGATGAAGAAATACCAAACCATGCAAAAAGAAATAAGATATGAGGCAAAAGTTGAAGAAGATACTGAGGTCTTAGTCGTTGCCTTTGGTTCTATGGCAAGATTGGCTAATGAGGCTATCGAGGATCTTAGGAATAAAGGTTATCAAGTAGGATATTTTAGGCCTATTACTTTATATCCTTTCCCCTATAAAACTCTGAAAGAAATAGTAACTAAGGCCAAAAAACCTCTTAAAATTTTAGTGCCTGAACAAAACTGTGGGCAGATGTTTGAGGATGTGAAACTGGCGGTAGAAGGAAAAGCAGAGGTAATTTCTTTACCTTATCCTCCGAGCGTAGTTCCTTTTCCAGAAGACCTTAAAAAGGAGATTAAAAAATGTCTAAACCCTTCCAAGTCCCGAAAAGTTTAAAGAAAACACCTTTTCATTATTGTCCTGGTTGTCAACATGGCGTAGCTCATAGATTAGTATGTGAGGTAATAGATGAATTAGGTATCCAAGATAAAAGTCTTGCTATTTCTTCTATTGGATGTTCTGTTTTTCTTTATTTTTATATAGATGTAGACATGACAGAAGCCCCTCATGGAAGAGCCTGTGCTGCAGCTACAGGAGCCAAAAGAGCAAGGCCAGATTTAGTGGTGTTTACCTATCAGGGAGACGGAGATTTTGCTGCTATAGGTTTTAATGAAAGTTTTCAAGCAGCAGCAAGAGGAGAAAAAATCACCTCTATTATGATTAACAACACTATCTACGGAATGACCGGAGGTCAAGCTTCTCCTACCACCCTCCCTGGACAAAAAACAACCACCACGCCAGCAGGAAGGGATCCAGAAACCTTTGGGTACCCTCCTAAGATAGCTGAGATTTTGGCTACCCTTGAAGGAGTTGCCTATTCAGCCAGAGTAGCCCTAAACTCTCCTAAAAGGATTGTAGAAGCTAAAAGAGCGATCAAAAATGCCTTTTTAGCTCAAATAAACAATTTAGGATTTGGGTTTGTAGAAATTCTTTCTACTTGTCCTATCAACTGGAAGATGGACCCTGTATCTGCGGTTAAAGCTGTAGATAAAGTTATCGAATATTTTCCTTTAGGAATATTTAAAGATAAAGTAACTCCCTTTTTAAAAAATCAAAAATAAGGAGAGAAGACCTTGAGGTTAGAACTTATCATAGCAGGTTTTGGAGGACAGGGAGTTCTTTTTACAGGAAATTTAATCGCTCAAGCCTCTATGCTTGCCGATTATCACGTAACCTACTTACCGGTTTATGGTCCTGAAATGAGGGGAGGCACATGTAATTGTACTGTAATTATCTCAGACAATCCTATTGCCTCTCCTTTAGTTCTTAATCCTTCATTTTTGATCATACTCAATCTTCCCTCTTTTCTTAAGTTTATCCCAAGACTCAAAAATAAAGGTAGAGCTATCATTAATTCAGACTTAGTAAAACCTGAAGAAATTGACAACATAGAAGCCTTACAAAAAAAATATAAACTCTACTTTGTGCCAGTAAACTCTTTGGCTGAAAGTTTAGGTAAACCGATGTTAGCTAACATCTGTGCTTTAGGGGCTTTTTATAGGATTTCTAAAATTTTTTCAAAACAAAATTTTGAAGAAGCTTTAAAATATATGCTTGGAGAAAGTAAAGCTCATCTTATCGAGCCCAACTTAAAAGCCTTTGAGCTTGGTTCAAAATATATAGAGGAACACTACAAGATTAGATGAAGGCTGTTATCCAACGGGTTAAAGAAGCTTCTGTTTCTGTAGACGGAAAAATTATCTCTCAAATCAACCAAGGACTCTTAGTATTAGCCTGTGTAGAAAAAGGGGATGATGAAAAAATTGTTGACTGGATGGCAGATAAAATCGTCAATCTAAGGATTTTCCCAGACCCTGAAGGTAAGTTTAATCTCAGTTTAAAAAACATAAACGGTGAGGTATTATTGGTTTCAAATTTTACCATATGCGGACAACTTAAAAAAGGTACACGACCTTCTTTTCACTTAGCAGAAGACCCAGCCCAAGCTGAAGCTATCCTAAAGAGTTTAGCTGAAAAAATCAAACAAAAAGGAATAAATGTAAAGGAGGGGGTATTTAAAGCCTACATGGACATTGCCTTAATCAACGATGGCCCTGTTACCATAATTTTAGAAAAATCTAACCAAAAACCTTAACCTTTATTTTAACCTTTATCTATTTTCAAGCTACATTTAGTTGTGTCTAACTCTGCAGGATAAATTGTCATTTTTCTACCAAAACTTTAACTTCACCTTCTTTATTTATTATGTTTATTCCTACATCGTTTCCGTAATTTTTAAGATATAAATCTACTTTTCCTCTTTTTATCTCAAAATTTTTTATCCACATTTCTTCTATAAAATCTGGAAGTAAGGGATGCTTAAAGCGAATTTCGTTTCCTTCTATTGTAAGTCCTAAACAACCTTGAAGAATTAAAAACACGGCTCCTGTAGACCAAGCTTGTGGATAACAAGCTACAGGGTAATAAGTAGGGCCTTCGTTAACTCTTCTCTCAAGTCCACAAAAAAGTTCAGGAAGCCTATGAAGTTTAAAAAAAATACTTGCTTCAAAAAGAGCGTTTAAAATTCTTAAAGCTTCTTGTTTAAATCCATACAAACATAGACCAAAAGCTATGATAGCATTATCATGAGGCCATACAGAACCATTATGATAGGAAAGAGGATTATATCTTTTCTCAAAAGAAGAAATCGTTCTTATACCCCATCCTGAAAAAAAATGTTTTTCAAAAAATAAAGAAGCAAGAATTCGAGCTTTGCTCATAGAAATAGCCTTAGTAAAAAGTAAATGACCTGCATTACTTGATCTAACTCTACAGGGTCTTTTATCTCCATCAAGAGCTAATACAAAACAATTTATTTCATCATCCCAAAATTTTTCCTCGATCAATTCTCTTAACCTTTCTGCTTCTTTTGCCCATTTTACTGCCAATTTTTCTTTTCCTAAAACTTTTGCAAGTTTTGATGCTTCTCTTTTGGCTTTATATACATATCCTTGAACCTCAACTAAAGCAATAGGTGGTTTTGCCAATTTACCATCTTCATAGAACACACTATCTTCCGAATCTTTCCATCCTTTATTGATTAAACCTTTTTCGGAAGGTACATACTCTACCAGTCCATCTTTATCTATATCTCCATACTTATCTATCCATGTTATTGCCATTTGAATATTTTTCCAGATATTTTTTATAAACTCTATATCGCCTGTTCTTTCGAAATACTTACTTGCTAAAATTACAAAAAGAGGAGTAGCATCTACACTTCCATAATACAAAGCATAAGGAATTTCTTTAGTTGCAGCCATTTCCCCTTTTCTTATCTCATGCACAATTTTCCCAGGTTCTGCATCTTGCTCCCTATTAATCTTTTTCGCTTGATAATGAGCTAAAAAAGATAAAGTCCCTTTAGCTAAAGAAGGATTTATCCATAAACATTCTAAAGCAGTAATTATCCCATCTCTTCCAAAAACGGTATTAAACCATGGTATTCCAGCATATGGATAAGGTCCATATGGGGTTGTTGTTGTAAGCATTACTATATCTGCAAAAGACCTTCGTAGCCATCGATTAAATAGCTCATTTGAAGTATAAATCTTACAACTCTTATTCTCCCACTCTCTAAATTTTTTAGTTATATAATAAAGAGCTTTGTTATACGAAATCAGTTCAGAGTCTTCATTTTCTATTAAACATCTAATATACAAGTTTAAAACAACTTTTTCTTTTCCTCCTAAATTAAATAGATATACAGCTTTATTGGAAATAATTTGTTGAGGTAGAGGATCAAAGATTATATCAGTTGTTCTTAAAATATTATCAAGACCTCTATAAACAAACTTAATGCCATTTTTAATAGTCTTAAGTGGAAAGATCTTACCTCTTTGTCTTCTTTTCATTCCGCGAACTTCAAATACATCAGCAAAATCACTGTTAAAGTAAAAACTAATCTCTATTTTAACAGGGTCAAAAAAATAGTTTTTTATCCATATTTTTTCATAACAACAATTTTGATACAAAAATTTATTTCTTAAAATATGTACTGTTCCCTCTGGGATTATAACTTCTTCATTTCTTATAATTTTAGGATTAGTTAAATCTACTGTAAAAAGAGAATTATCTTCTTTAACAGCTGAACTTAAAAGAATAGGAAGTTGATCAAAAAGATAAAACTTATGACATGAAAGAAACCTTGTCCCTTGATAGTAAATACCTTCTTCAAAATTTCTTTCAACATCAATGTTTCCATAGGCGTCAAATATGGCAAAACTTTCTTCATGTTTAAGTGTATGAGTCTCTACTTCAAGCTTTCCTTTCATTATTCTTTCTTCCAGTTATCGTTTTATAAACACAACTTTATAAACACAACTTGGTTAAATTAAACTGCTCTTTTATAAACCTCTTTTAGAATTACTCGTTGATAAACATTTAAATATTCTTCCGCCATTCTTCTTGCAGTAAATCTTTCTTCAAAACTTTTTCTACAATCTTCTCTATTTAAGTTTTTAACTTCCTCTAAAAAATTCACTGCTTCTTCTATGGTTTCAACTATAAACCCTGTTTTTCCGTGTTCTATAATTTCTGGAACTGAACCACATCTCCATGCTACTACAGGAGTTCCGCAAGCTAAAGCTTCAATCATGACTAAACCAAAGGGCTCAGGCCAGTCTATAGGAAATACTAAAGCATAAGCATTACCTAAAAACTCGTTTTTTTCTTTTTCTCCTATTTCTCCAATAAATTCAACCCATGGACTTTTTAACATAGGTTTTATTACTTCTTTAAAATAAGTTTCATCAGCCTTATCAACTTTGGCAGCAATCATTAATTTCATACCAAACTTTTCTGCAATCTCAATAGCTCGATCAGGTCTTTTCTCAGGAGAAATTCTCCCTAAAAAGGCTAAATAAGTACCATGTTGGGGTTTAAATTTATAAAGATCCTCTGGCAATCCATGATATACATTAGCTATCCAATTTAACCATGGCAAAGGTTTTCTTTGAGAATAGGAAATAGAAATAAAGGGAAAATTTTTAAAGATTTTAAAAAATGGAATATATTCTGGAAGGTCAAGTCTTCCATGCAAAGTAGTAACAAAAGGAACATTATACCTTGTTGCCAAAGGGAGATGTAAATATTCGATATGAAAATGAACCACATCAAAAAATTTTGCTCTTTTTAAAACCTCTTCTATCATGTAAAGATGCCAAATCAAAGGGTCTTTACAGTTTTTATCAAGTCTTAAAGAATTTGGACAAATAGGAACCAACTTAGCTTTGGTTTCTGAGTCTCCACTTGCAAAAAGAACAACTTCGTGTCCCATTTTCACAAGCTCTTCAGTCAAGTAAGAAACCACTCTTTCTGTTCCTCCGTAGAACTTAGGCGGAACGCTTTCATAAAGAGGAGCTACTTGTGCAATGCGCATATACTCCTCCTTTATGAATTTAAGGTTTTTAAAAGGGAAAGAGAAGAAATTGAAAATTTTTAAATAAATTATAATTATTCAAAAGAAAAAAGCAAGATTAACGATTTTTAGGACTTTGAGTTTAAAATTTTAGAAATAATTAGAAAATAATCCCTTAAATGGCGAATGATTAAAAACCTATGTTTTACTCTTTCTTTACCATAATATCCCATTTCTTTTCTAAAATATTCATTAGCAAGAAGTTGTTTTATTCGCATTGCTAATCCTTCTACACTGTTTATTAAATATCCAGTGATACCGTGTATTATTTGTCTTTTTATCCCACCCACATTAGATCCAATAACTGGTTTTTCTTTCCACATTGCTTCTGAAACAACAAGCCCAAAACCCTCTTTTAAAGATTTTTGAACAACAACTGTTGCTCCTCTTTGAAAGGCATTTACTTCTCTATAACTATCAGGTAGGAGATTTAAAACAAACACCTCTTTATCATCTGAAGTAAGGTTTAAAAGTTCCTTATACACTTCCTCTCCTTCTGGATCATCTTCTGCGAAAGAACCTACAAGAGCAAGCTGACAATCGTATTTTTTTCTTACGATTCTAAAAGCTGATAATACTCCAAAGGGATCTTTTAATCTGTCAAAACGAGAAACCTGAAGAATAAAAGGTTTTTCTGGATCTATCCCAAATTTGGTTAAAGTTTGAAAAATTTCTTCTTGAGACAATTCTATGTTTTTGGGATGTAGAGGGTCTATCGAAGGAGAAATTATATAAGTAGGAATTTCTATCCTTTCATAAACAAATTCAGGCATATGAAAAATACAAACATCATAAGCGTTTAAAAAATTTTCAAGAAAGTTCCAAGCATTGGGATCAGGACTCGAAGTATCTATGTGACATCTCCAGATCCATTTTTGCCCTGGCAATTTTTTAATCACAAGACCCATAGGTTGAGGATCATGAATGAAAACTACATCATAGTTTTCTGTGTCTATTTCTTTAAAATTTTCATAAGTGATTTTTAAATAATAAACAATCTCTTCACTCCTGATTTTTTCACCATATCCTAAGTGAAGTAGGTTGTGAAGTTTTTTGGTAAAAGAAAAAAACTTTTTGTCTCCCTTAAACACCTTCCAGTCTGTTTTAACTCCAAGTGCATTCATAAGAGGAACCATTCTGTGTAAAATTTCAGCAACACCACCACCTTTATAAGTAGAGTTAACATGAAGCACTTTTACCCCATTCAGTTTCTTACTTAAAATAAACAACTCTTCGATCGTTTCTTCGCTTACAAAGGGTATGTATTCCTCAATCATTCTTTTTCTTCCAAAATTTTTATTATATTATTTTTTATCTCATACAGGTTCATAACATAAACATCTAATTTGTTTATTTTTTCTGCTTTTTTTACTTCCCCTAAATTGGTGAGCCAGGCGGAATAATCATTTATAAGGGTTTTGTTTTCTATTCTTGAAGTCACAAGATGATAAAAAACCGAATTTATGCTTGATTTTTTAATCCCCTCTAAAAACTCATCTAAGTTATTAGCAACATCTACACCCTCTATGATTTCTCTTTCAGCTTTAATAAAATAAAAAGCTTCTTGTCCACTTTTATCTTCAGTTGGGTTGTAATTTTCTTCAAGAGTTTGAACAAGAACATTCCTCAGTTCTTCTAAATCGCAGTATTCTAAGGGATCAATTACAGAGAGTTTTTCTGCAAGTAAAAGATGACCGTTTTTGTATAACCCGTAGGAAAAGCTGTTGTTATAAAAAGTGGGTAAATTGTGATAGTTAAAAATGTTTATATACATGTGGTAAAAGATAGAAAATTTATCAACTGTTTTAAGTGCCTCTATAAACTCCTTTATAGAATAAACCTTTATTCCTGTATACTGAGGAATCCAAAACTCAGACTTAAACACAAAAGGCTTATTCACTGGTTACCAAAGCATTTAATAATTTTCTTACTTTTAAATAAGATTCTACACTGTATTTAGCAAAAGACTTTCCAATTCCTACTTTTATGGTGATAGCATTTTCAGGAAGATCTCTAAATAAATCTTCATCTGTGGTATCATCTCCTACTGCAAAAATAAAATCGTAGTTTTTTTCCTTTAAAAATATGTTAGCAGCTATTCCCTTGTTTATTCCTGCAGGTCTTATTTCAATCACTTTGTTCCCTATTATTAAATTAAGATTTAAATTACTTGTTACCATCAAAAGTTCGTCAATTAGTTCTGCTACTCTTAAACTTGCTAATTCTTGATCTGCATTTCTGTAATGAAAAACTATAGAAAATTCTTTCTCTTCAATAAAAGATCTTGGTAATCGATCTACATAAGTTTCCAGAATGTTTTTAATCTTTTCTTTGAATTCTCTTACGAATTCTTGAGGAAGATGTAAAAGTGTTTCCCAATCCTTGTTATATTTTTTTACGAACATTCCATGCTCAGAAATAAAGTTAAGCCTTATTCCGTCAAACCAGTTTACTAAATCTTCTTTTTTTCTTCCAGAGATAATTACTACATCAGTATTAGGAATATTAGAAAGTGCTTTTAAAAGATTTTTTAACTCCTCATCTGGGGAAGCTAAATAAGGTTTACTTACCAAAGGAACTAAGGTTCCATCATAGTCCAAGAAAAGTATTCGAGAAGACGCTTTTTCGAAAGATTTTTTAATTTGTTTTATTACTTCGGTAGTTAATAACTTGGTTTTTAAAGCTATTTTTCTTTCTTCTACGTCTGTTAAAGTATAGAAAAAGTCTTTTCCCCACTTCACTATGTCGTACCTTTTTAACCTTTCTTGCATTATTCTAATTCTTTCTCTTTGTTCTTTTTCTGAAATTTCAAGAGCGTTTTCTATGGCATAAGAAAGTTCACTGATAGAATTTGGATTTACGATAAAGGCTTCCCCCAACTCCTTTGCAGATCCTGCAAATTCTGAAAGAATTAGAACACCTCTTTGGTCTTTTCTTGAAGCTATAAACTCTTTAGCAATAAGGTTCATACCATCCTTTAAAGGCGTAACAAGTATTACATCAACTGCTAAGTAATGAGTAACAAGTTCCTCAAAGTTAAGAAATCTATAGTAATACAAAACCGGAATCCAATCTATCTTGCCAAATTTTCCGTTTATCTCACTTACTTTTTCTTCTAATTGTTTTTTCATTCTTTGATAATGTTCTACCCCCTCTCTTGAGGGAACAACAACCATAATCAAAACAACTTTTTCATGAAGATCTGGTCTTCTTTTTAAAAGTTCCTCATAAGCCAAAAGACGATTATAGATTCCTTTAGTATAATCAAGCCTATCCACTGAAAATACTATCTTCTGATTTTTAAATCGTTTTTTGATTTTGTTAACTAATTTTTTAATTTTTACTTTCTCGCAGGCATTATGGAATAAATCAAAATCGATTCCCATAGGAAAGGTATCTACCTTAATAACCCTTTCCTGATACATAATCTCTCCCATCTTATGATCTATACCCAACGTACGAGAAAGGGTTCTTAAAAAATTAGCAGTGTACTCGTAAATATGAAAGCCTATCAAATCACAACCCAAAAGACCTTCTAAGAATTCTTTTTTCCATGGAAGCTGCATAAAAATCTCTGGAGGAGGAAAGGGAATATGTAAGAAAAAGCCTATTAAGGTATTAGGTGCTTCCTTTTTTAACATTTGAGGTAGAAGCATAAGATGGTAATCGTGTATCCATACTACTGAATCTTCAGTAACGTGTTTTAGAGTTTCTTCACAAAATATTTCATTTACAACGATATAATTTTTCCAATAACTTTCATCATATACCGCATAACTGGGAAGACTGTGAAATAGAGGCCAAAGTATTTTGTTACAAAAACCATTGTAAAATTTTTCTAACAATTTATGAGAAATAAAAACAGGATAGCAATTAAGTTTTTTAGCCTTAGTTTTTACTAACTCAAAATTTTTTTTATTCAAATTGGCTCCTGGCCATCCAATCCATACATAATTTTTAATCCCAGATTTTTTTAAAAAAGTCTCAATCCCAGAAACTAAACCCCCAGGACTTTTAGAAAGACTTAAGTCAGATTTTACAGAAAAAGGCAAACGATTAGATACTATTATCAATTTTTCAAACTTTCCAAAAATATCTGGTTTTTTTCTAAAAATATCCATAGAAATGTTTGTCAAAAAATCAAAAATTTGATTTGAAAACTTAAAAGAACAAATTTTTAATATCTAATTATTAACATAAAAAAAACTTTTAGTCAAGTTTAAAAAGATGGTAGTGTTTCATTAATTGTGTCTAAATCTTAGGGGTAAAGGGCTCCCCCCCTCCTGGTAAAAATGATAGAGTTAAACTCAAAATTTAAGAACGAGGAAAAGCCTATGAAAGACTTAAAAGATATGTATAATTTCATTGAAAATGAAGTTAAAAAAGTAGTAAAGGAAACCATAGAAGTCCTGGCTTTAGAAGAACTTTAGATTTACCTTGATGAACATCCGGAAACTAAAGGAAATGGGTTTTATACCAGAAGTCTTATAACAAAGTTTGGTGCTTTGGATAATCTTAAAGTACCCAGAGTCAGAGAAGGAGATTTTAAACGACACTTGTCAAGAGAATTGTGTCTCCTTATAAAATCTCTTCACAAACATTTGCCTCAATTCGTATAAAGCAGACTTAATTAAAGGAAG
>LDZQ01001568.1_pt1 | contig 13116 bp, 10 predicted proteins | sample 615361 | NCBI WGS metagenome assembly LDZQ01 (sample SAMN03408297, study PRJNA278302) | terrestrial metagenome | isolation source: oil reservoir sample I2 | place: USA: Alaska, North Slope, Ivishak formation | collected 2013 | reverse complement strand
TGTTTGTAGATGGCCCTATTTATGTCCCCGTCTTTGAAGGAAATGAGCTGAAGCTTGTTCATCCTAAAGAGGCCGTTGCAGAGGAAGAAGAGTTAATCCACTACATATATGAATTCCCCAGAGGCTTTCAGGTTTTTGAGATTCAATCACCGAGAGAAAATCGCTTCATAGCCAATGCCGATGACTACAACGCAAGGGTTTACATGAGAAAGGAATTCAGAGAGAGCTTTGAGAAAATTGCCAAAAACGTTGAGCTGGCAATAATAAGCGGGCTGCAGGTTCTAAAGGAATACTACCCTGACGGAACAACATACAAAGATGTCCTAGACAGAGTTGAAAGCCACCTCACTATCCTCAACCGCTACAACGTGAAAAGCCACTTTGAATTTGCCTATACCGCAAACAGAAGGGTTAGAGAGGCACTTATAGAGCTTTTACCTAAGTTCACAAGCGTCGGCCTTAACGAAGTGGAGCTTGCTTCAATAATGGAAATAATTGGAGACGAAGAGCTGGCAAAAGAAGTTCTAGAGGGACATATCTTCTCAGTCATAGATGCCATGAATGTTTTAATGGACGAAACCGGAATTGAAAGAATCCACTTCCACACCTACGGCTACTATCTCGCCCTAACTCAATACAGAGGTGAAGAGGTAAGGGATGCTCTGCTCTTTGCATCCCTTGCTGCAGCTGCTAAAGCCATGAAAGGAAACCTTGAGAGAATAGAACAGATTAGAGACGCTTTGAGTGTCCCAACAAATGAAAGGGCAATAGTGCTTGAAGAAGAACTTGAAAAGGAATTCACGGAATTTGAAAACGGTCTTATTGATATGTCTGACAGACAGCTTGCCTTTGTGCCAACAAAGATTGTAGCATCTCCTAAGAGCACCGTTGGAATTGGAGACACAATTTCAAGTTCTGCTTTTGTCAGTGAATTTGGTATGAGAAAAAGGTAGTCTCCTTTATTTTTTAATTTTGGACAAAATTTATATATGAGAAAAAATAAAAAAGTATCTGGCAGAGTGTTTTTAGTATTCTGCTCGCTCTAATCACTTAGGAGGTGGTAATATGCTTTTAGAAGCCCCGGTTTATAAAGAGATTTTTGGAGCTGTGAAGATTTACGAACTGCAAAAAGTCATCAAGATGGACACAGAGACTGAAGATGTTCCCATGTTCACTGTTCAAAATATCCCGAGGGAAGATATCTACAGAACCATTGGAGAAATGGCAATAATTGTGCCGATGAAAAACGAAAAGCTACACTTAGTTGATGGAGTTCTCAAGGCAATCCCCCACAAATCGCCAATCATAATAGTCTCCAACAGCAAGAGAGAGGGCCCCAACAGATATAGGCAGGAAGTAGATCTGGTAAAACACTTCTGCAACCTAACGCACTCGAAGGTTATTATGATCCACCAAAGAGACCCCGGACTAGCGGAGGCGTTCAGAGAGACTGGATATGAAGACATCTTAGACGAAAACGGACTCGTGAGAAGCGGAAAAGGAGAGGGCATGCTCATAGGAATTATGCTTGCTAGGGCAATAGGAGCCAAATACGTAGGATTCATCGATGCTGACAACTACATCCCCGGAGCTGTAAATGAATACGTCAAGGACTATGCTGCTGGCTTCCTGATGAGTGAGAGTGAATACGCAATGGTAAGGCTACACTGGAGGCACAAGCCCAAAGTCAGCAGAGGAACCCTTTACTTCAGAAAATGGGGAAGGGTAAGTGAGATAACCAACCGCTATCTGAACCAGCTGATAAGTGAGAAGACCACATTTGAAACCACGATAATGGCAACAGGCAATGCGGGAGAGCACGCAATGACAATGAAGCTTGCGGAAATCATGCCGTTTTCAACGGGCTATTCAATAGAGCCCTATGAAATAGTGTACCTTCTTGAGCGCTTCGGCAGCTGGGAAAACGTAGAAGAGTTCCAAGATGTTTTTGACCAAGGAATAGAAATATTCCAGATAGAAACGCTAAACCCCCACTTCCACGAGGATAAGGGACAAGAACATGTAAAGGAGATGGTGCTGCTGTCGTTACCCACAATATACCACTCAAAACTCGCATCAGAACGGTTGAAGAGGCAGATTTTAGAGGACCTCAGAATGCACGGAATAATAACAGAAACCGAAGAACCACCAAAACCAAGGATCATGAGACCGATAAAAGACATAGACCCCAAAAAGTGGATGAACGTACTTGAGTCAAACCAAGAAACCCTCCTGAGGTTCGACTTATGAGGGTAATCTTCCTGGACTTGGACAAAACCCTCATTGGAGAAGACTACTCTCCAGAGCCTGCAAAGGAGATAGTGGACTTCCTGAATGAAAAGGGGTTCAAGATAGTCTTTAACTCTTCAAAAACAAAGGCAGAGCAGGAGTATTACCGAAAAGCTCTCAAAGTCCCGGACCCCTTCATAGTTGAGAATGGGAGTGCAATTTACATCCCAAAGGGATACTTTCCCTTTGAATTTCCCTACAGCAGAGAGGATGAAAGTTATTACATCATTGAACTCGGCACAGGGTATGAGACCGTGAGAAAAGCTTTAGATGAGATAAGTGACCGCTTTGGGCTAAAATATTACGGAAACTCAACCATCGAAGAGATTATCGAATTTACTGGTCTCCCAAAGGAGCTTGCAGAACTCGCTGTGAGAAGAGAATACTCAGAGACGATTTTCAAATGGGCAAAAGAGGGATTCCAAAAAGAGATAGAGCAGAGAGGGCTTAAGATCACAAGAGGGAGCAGGTTCTACACCGTTACCGGAGATACCAATAAGGGAAAGGCGGCAAGAATTCTAATAGACTTGTACTCCAGAATTGAAAAAGTAGAAAGCTACGCCGTGGGGGATGGAGAAAACGATATCCCGATGCTTGAAGTTGTTGACCATCCCTTTGCCATAAATATTCCACACAAAAGAGCTAAGAAGATAAAGACAATAAAAGAGCTTATGGAGGTGATAGGATGAAAACACTCATCCTTGCCGGAGGAAAAGGAACTAGATTGTGGCCATTAAGCAGGGAACTCATGCCAAAGCAGTTTATAAGAATTTTTGACAGCACTTCTCTTTTCCAAAAGACCGTTGAAAGGGCATTAAAATTCTCAAAACCCAAGGAAATATTCATCGTTACAAACAGGGAGTATAAGTTCAGAGTTATGGACGATCTGAGGGAGCTCGGCATAGAGGTACCAGAAGAAAACATTCTCCTCGAGCCCGTTGGAAAGAACACCTTACCCGCGATTTTCTGGGGAATGAAGGCCATAGAAGAGAACTACGGAAAATCAAAAGTCGCTGTTCTGCCCTCAGACCACCTGATAAGAGTTAATGACGACTACATAAAGGCATTTGAAAACGCTGAAAAACTTGCAGACAAATATTTCATTACCTTTGGTATTAAACCAACGAGGCCTCACACCGGCTACGGCTATATAAAACCCGGAGAAAAACTCGAAGGAGGATACAGAGTAGCGGAGTTCAAAGAAAAACCAGACTACGAAACCGCAAAACGCTATGTCGAAGAAGGCTACTACTGGAACAGCGGTATGTTCCTTTTTGATAGCTCTCTATTCATCGAAGAAGTGAAGAATCTCGCGCCAGAAGTGTACAATGCCTTCGAAGATGCAAAGAGCATTGAAGAAGCATACGAGAAAGTCCCAGAGATTTCCGTAGATTACGGCATCATGGAAAAGACCAACAAAGCAGCCGTAGTGCCTTTAAACACTTACTGGAATGACCTGGGAAGCTTTGATGCACTATACGAAGCCTTTGAGAAAGATGAACATGGTAATGCCGTAAGCATAAGAGGGTTTAAAGGCGATTATATAAACGTAGATTCAAAAGACAATCTGATAATAACAGAAAGGCTAACCGCAACTGTGGGAGTGGAAGACCTAGTGATAATAGACACCGGGGATGCCCTGCTCGTAGCTAAGAAAGGAGAAACCCAGAAAGTCAAAGAGGTCTACAAAAAGCTGGTAGAAAAAGGAGATGAGAGATCCATAGTCCACAGAACTGCCTACAGACCCTGGGGAGCCTATACAGTTCTTGAAGAAGGGGAGAGATACAAAATAAAGCGCCTAACCGTCCTGCCCGGCAAAAGATTATCCCTCCAAAGGCACTATCACCGTTCAGAACACTGGGTTGTTGTTAGAGGAACTGCGAAAGTAAAGGTCGGCGATAAAGAGCTCCTCCTAAGGCCGGGAGAGAGCACATTCATTCCCGCAGGGGTTGTCCACAGGCTCGAAAATCCGGGAAAAGTGATCCTTGAGGTCATAGAGACTCAGATCGGGGAATATCTAGGGGAAGATGACATTGAAAGGTTCCAGGATGACTTCGGGAGAGACTAAAAATGGGGAAAGAAAGCTGCAAAGACAGATGGGAAAGACTCAGCGAAACGCTCTCCTCCCTTTCAATTAGCCTACTCGGCACTATACTCTTCGTACTTGTGATAAGCTACTTCACTCTAAAGGGACTTGGGAATGCTAAGATCACCGTCCCCATTCAAGGGGTTAATGTAGAGATAACCTACCCAGAGATGAAACTCCCGATAGACTTCGACGCATTGTATAGGGTTATAATACTCCTCTTTGGTACAGTGTTAATTGGAATCCCTATACCCCTCCTACCTGAAAACATGAAGGCACTAAAGGGAGGAGTTGCACTAATTCAGGTTGCAGTCTTTACCTATGCATTCTATTCCTTCATAGCAATCATCCTTGAGCTTATAAAAGCACTTGCGTGAGGTGATGGTGATGGGCAAGATATTCGGAACGTTTGGAGTTAGAGGGATTGCAAATGAAAAGATAACCCCAGAATTTGCACTCAAAATGGGGATGGCATTTGGAACGCTCCTAAAAAGGGAACAGCCCGGCAAGGAGCTATGGGTCGTAGTGGGAAGGGATACCAGAGTTAGCGGCGAGATGCTCAAAAATGCCCTGATAAGCGGTCTTCTAAGCGTTGGAGTTAACGTCATAGATGTTGGCATAGCACCGACACCAGCGATTCAGTTTGCATGCAAGTACTTCAAAGTCGATGGAGGGGCTGTAATAACTGCAAGCCACAATCCACCTGAATATAATGGGATAAAACTCCTCGAGCCAAATGGTCTAGGCCTTAAAAAAGAAAGAGAAGCAATTGTAGAGGAGTTATTCTTCAAAGAAGACTTTTACAGAGCTAAGTGGGACGAGATAGGTCAGCTGGTTGAGAGGGACATAATAAGGCCCTACATAGACGCAATAAAGGCAAAGGTGGATGTGGAGGCAATAAGAAAGAGAAGACCCTTTGTCGTGGTGGATACTTCGAATGGTGCCGGCTCGCTAGTGCTTCCCTACCTTCTGAGAGAACTCGGCTGTAAAGTTGTTAGCGTAAACGCCCACCCAGATGGACACTTCCCGGCAAGGAATCCAGAACCAAATGAAGAGAATCTCCAAGGATTTATGAAGATCGTGAAAGCACTTGGAGCGGACTTTGGAATAGCCCAAGATGGCGATGCAGACCGCTCAGTCTTCATAGACGAGAACGGAAACTTTGTTCAAGGAGACAAAACCTTCGCACTCGTCGTGAAAGCAATGCTCGAAGAGAATAAAGGAGGCCTAGTTGTAACGACCATAGCAACATCCCACATAATAGACGAGCTCGCCAAAACCTACGGAGGAAAAGTCCTGAAGACAAAAGTTGGGGATCTGATAGTTTCGAGGGCACTGCTTGAGCACAATGGACTTGTAGGCGGAGAAGAAAACGGGGGAGTTATCTTCCCAGACCACGTTTTGGGCAGAGACGGAGCTATGACCGCTGCAAAAATAGTTGAAATCTTTGCAAAAAGCGGTAAAAAGTTCAGCGAGCTTATAAACGAGCTTCCAAAGTTCTATCAGGTAAAGACCAAGAGGCACATAGAAGGGGACAGAAAGGCTATAGTGGCAAGGGTAGCGGAGATCGCAGAGAAAGAAGGGCTAAAAGTCGACACAACCGATGGGACAAAAGTTCTTTTTGAAGACGGATGGGTGCTCGTAAGAGCAAGCGGAACAGAGCCGATAATAAGAATCTTTGCAGAAGCAAGAAGCGAAGAAAAAGCAAAAGAATACCTCAACATAGGACTGGAGCTGCTGGAAAAAGCCTTAAAAGGCTAATTTTTATCAACTTTTTAAACCTTAATATGCCAACCTCTGGTTTCTTTAATCTTTAAATATCCCCGAAGCTACTCTGCGCCGATGAGAAACGAGAATTATGTAAAGAAGTGGGCAACAATTCTTTTCCTCTCCATACTCACCGGGATAGTTGGTGGGTTAGGGGCAGTTGTCTTTAGAGAGATGATATCTTTTACGAGGTTGCTGTTTTTTGATATTCTACTTCCGCACATCTCTATCTATTATCATGGGTATAATCTTGGATACATTTTGCTTCCAGCAATAGGGGGCCTCATAGTTGCACCACTAATTAAAAGTCATCCCGAACTAAAGGGGAACGGCATACCTGAAGTCATAGAGGCAGTAATATTTAAGAGAGGAGAAATAAAGGGCAAGCTGGCGGTTTTAAAGGTAGTAGCAACTTCAATCACCATTGGAAGTGGGGGAAGTGTTGGGAGAGAAGGCCCCATAGGTTTCATTGGAGCCTCACTAGCCTCAGCCTTAGCACAGACTTTTAAACTCTCTCCAGAACTGAAAAAACTCTTAACGACCTGTGGCTTGGCTGCAGGGATAGCGGGGACGTTTAATACTCCCTTTGCCGGAGCGATGTTCGCCCTTGAAGTCGTTTACATGGGGATATTTTCAATAAACCTCATCCCGATATTCTTATCCGCTGTCGTGGCCAATACCGTGACATTGCTGTTCTTGGGAGATGCTTTTGAGGTCAATATCCCCCTCCAGATCGCCCATAATCACAGCGAACTTCTCTTCCTGTTCCTTATGGGATTACTGTTTGGCGTTCTAGCGGCTTATTGGGTAAAGTTTCTGTTCTGGCTGATAGATAGGTTTGAAGCTATTAAAACACCGCTGTGGACAAAGCTTTTTGTTGGGGGACTAAGTGTTGGCTTTATCGGGATGTTCTTTCCCAGATATGGGATACTTGGAGTTGGTTATGAAGCGATGGAGCTTGCCATCGCAGGACTGCTTCCCCTTACTACCCTTATTCTTCTAGGAATCGGAAAAATGATGGCAACGTCTTTGACAATATCCTCCGGCCACAGCGGTGGCATCTTCGCTCCCAGCCTTTATATCGGTGCCCTCCTCGGAGCGGCATATGGAACGGTTCTAAAGCTTTTCTTCCCCGCTATTGAAATCAACCCCGCCGTTTATGCCCTGGCAGGTATGGCGGCGTTCTTTAGCGGAATAACTCAGGCCCCAATAAACCAGATACTTATGGTAGCAGAGCTCACCAGAGGATATGCCCTCCTTCCCGGAGTTATAACCTCCGCAACAACGAGCTTTTTAACAGCCAGGTTTATTCTCAAGGGCTCCTCAGTATATACTCTCAAGCTCGAGCGGAGAGGACTTCACGTAAAAACCGGTCATCCCATTGTTTTAGAGACTATCCCCGTTGGTGAAATCATGACCACAAACCCGGTCTTTGTTTACAAGTGGAATACACTAAAATATGTTGAAGAGCTCGTTGCAGAGACCGGCCACGATTGCTTTCCAGTTGTTGATGAACAGATGAACGTACTGGGGATAGTGGGAATAAAGGACTTCCTGAACCTTTCTCATAGAATAAAAGCACTACCGATAGAGAGGTTTTTGCGCAAAGAGTATGGCGTCGGATATTTGAACGAAACAGCCCAGGATGCATTTGAAAAACTTATGAAGCATGACCAAAACCTCCTTCCGATTATTGAAAGCCCCGAAAACAAAAGGCTTATTGGTGTTGTAACAAAGAGGACATCTACAAAGCATACTATCGGGCATTAAAAGAAATGTATATAGAGGAATAATCATTTTGAAAGCATTCCAATCATGTAAAAGAGAAGCTTTGCGGCGGTTAAAGCTGTAACATCCCCAAGCTCCATTCCTGCAACTTCCATTATATCAAAACCAATGACCTCTTTGTTCTTCATCAACCATTCCAGTGCCTCTACGACTTCCCAGAACCTCAATCCGCCAGCTTCGGGAGTCCCAGTTGAAGGAACCATTGAAAGATCAAAGACATCTATGTCTACTGAAACATATACCGGCTCTGGAAGGTCTTTTACAATCTCTTTGAACCTTTCAACGGTGTAGTTCCTTGCATGAACCCAAGGTATGTCAACCTCTCTGGCATACTCCACTTCCTCTTTTGTGCCGCTCCTTATTCCAAACTCGGCAACTTTTATCCCAAGTTCTGAAATCCTTCTGGCGACGCATGCATGGTTCCATGGATTGTCTTCATAGCTCTCCCTTAAATCGAGGTGGGCATCAAAAACCACGTAGCTTTTCGGTTTTAATGCCTTCACTGGAGCGAAAGTCATTGAGTGCTCACCGCCCAAGATTATGGGCACGACCTTGGGATTAGCTTTCTTTATTTCTTCTATAGTTTCAATGCCTCTTTTTATGGTTTCAAGAGGGTTACCAGCGACGATTGCTAAATCACCAACGTCAGCTATCTTTACCTCTGCAATATCAATGTCGTAGTCCAGAATGTAGCTCTCAAGATTGAGCGTGGCCTGTCTTATTAACGTAGGCCCGAACCTTGTTCCGGGTTTGTAAGAGGTCGTTCCGTCGAATGGGATGCCGAGGATTACAAAGTCAGCCTCCTCAACATCGCTCATTGGAAACTCAAGCTTTAGCGTCTCATAGGTATAGAGGAGTTCCATCATCCTTCACCCGGAGAGGGTTTAGAATAGGGGTTAAAAAGTTTTGCAAGATTAAAAGCTAAAGAGGAACGACAATTTTCTCATTGGGTCTTAGAGGAACTTCTCTGCCAGCTATGCTAAGCTTAATGACCTCCTTGCCCTCGTCACTCTTCACAATGACTTCTTTTGGAGTAACTCTAATCTCAAGCCACCTCCCTCTGAATGAAAACCCAAACTTCACTGCTTTCCATTTTGAAGGAAGATGCGGGTTAATGCTTATGCCATCCTCAGTTATGTCAATGCCACAGAAACCTCTAAACAGTGTTTGCCATACTCCACCAGCCGTTGCGAGATGAAAACCATCGTGTGTATTCCCATATAGATTTTTAAGGTCTATATATGCGCATTTCATAAAATACTCATATGCTAGATCCCCATATCCTAGCCAAGAAGCAACTATCGAGTAAGCGGGCATTGAAAGGGAAGACGCATGAGTTGTACGGACAATGTAGTAGTCGAAGTTCCTTTTGATTGTATCAATATCAAACTGGTCTTTTAACAAGTATTGAGCAGCTATAACATCTGCCTGCTTTATTAATCTTGTTTTCCCTATTTTCTTCCTGATTTCTTCAGGAAGTCTTGCTTCTCCGATGCCATGGGGATCAACCGTGTAATCCTGTAAGGCAAAGTATCCATCAAATTCCTCAAAAACCCCATCTACCTGCGGTGGAAGGTACATTTTCTCGGCTATTTCCCTCCACTTTAGCACCTCTTCTTCTGTAACCTTTACTCTGTCCACAGTTTTCTTCCAGTATCCCCCTTTATTCAGAGCTTTTTTATAATAGGCAACCCCTAAAAGGAGATTGTGTTTTGCCATTAGATTAGTAAAAAAGCTGTTGTCCACGTGTTCATGATACTCATCCGGCCCTATGACCTTCTTTATCACATAGCCTTTCTTCTCGTCAAATTCTACCCTGCTTGCCCAGAAGCGAGCCGTTTCAAATATAATTTCAAGCCCGTATTTTGCCATAAAATCCTCGTCATTGGTAAATTTGTAATAAAGATCCACCGTGTACGCTATGTCAGCCGTTATATGGTGTTCTTCCTCTCCGGTGTAAATACGAACAACTTCCCTTCCCGCCATATCAAGGGGGACCAGAGGAGGTGTCGCTTCATACCCATCATCAGCCGATTCCCATGGAAACTGGGCCCCTTTATATCCATTCAGCTTTGCATTCTCCTTAGCAGCTTCCAGGTTTCTATATCTATACATAAGCATCCTTTTGGCATCTTCGGGAAAAACAGCTATGAAGAATGGAAGTGCATAAATTTCCGTGTCCCAAAACACGTGCCCTCTATATCCAAAGCCATGTATTCCCCTAGCCGTTAGGGAAATGTTGTTGTCCCTCGGTAAAGACTGAATTAAATGAAAAAGACTGAAATTAAGGCCTTTTTCAGCCTCCTCATCGCCTTCAATCTCAACTTTTGCCTTTTTCCATATCTCGCTCCAATATTCTCTGTGTTCAGCAAAAAGCTTTTCAAAACCAAGCTCTTTGACTTCTCCAAGCTCTTTCAAAGTTTCATCCTTTAGAGCGCTATCTCTTTCCGAGGAGATTACTATGTATTTAACAAATTCATAAACTCTATCGGCTTCAACCTCTATACTGAGAACCTCTGCTATGCCTTTAACGCTCTTAACTACACTCCTGTTAGCTTCTTTGTCTGTTATAAGGGAGCTCGCTATTCCAAGAGTATACTTCCCATCTATGGTCTTAACTCCTGCATATATGAAATCTTCCCCAAAATCGAGTTCCTCAGCATAACAGTGCTTAACCAGTATCTCAGGGCGATAGGAGGGATTTGCAACATCAACATCAATCGGGTTGATCAGGGTTAATAGGCCTTTTTTATCTGCCTTGAACTTGAACTTAAGCACAACTACGTTTTTTCTCTTACCATGAACAATTCTAAGACTCTCATAGCTTACCCTCGCTCCCTTGTTAGTCTCCAGTTCAATCCAGGTTTTTAAAGTTCCATCCTCAATATCGAGCTCTCTCTCATATTTCAAAAGTTTGTGTGTGCTCAGGTTAAGGGGCTCTCCATTGAACATCATTCCCAGTCCAATTACTCGAGGGGCATTCACAATCTCCCTATAAAAGTAAGGGGCATAGTCATAAATTCCCGCAACAGTTGTGCCATACACTGTGGGCTCGAGTTCGATTTCACCTCGTATTCCGATATGGCCATTTCCAAGGGTTAGTATTGTTCCATAGACTTCTTCAGTCTTCGGAGAGTACTCTTTAAACTGGAAGTTAAACTTCATATTCCTCCCCCCTTTCTATCACTTTGTGAAGAGTATCAATGTTCAGTTCTGCAAAATCCTCAAATGTCACGTCAGCATCAAGTTCCGCTTCCCTTTCATAACCCAAAGTGAAGGCACCAAGCTCCTTTCCAGCACGAACTCCAGCGGGGGCATCTTCAACAACAAAGAAAAATCTTATATCTGGGAAGTTCCTCTTTAGCTCTTCCATAGCTAATTTAAACACATCTTTTTTACTTGGGGCTTTCCCACTGACGTTTACATCAAACAAGTCAGCAAGTGTCATTTCACCAACCTTAACTTTCTTTGCCAGCTTTGTTGCATTTTTAGATGCTGAAGCTAAAGCATTCTTAATGCCAGCTTTTTTTGCTTCTATCAAAAATTGTATTGCGTTCCAGTTAACTTCATATTCTCCTCTGTCGAACATATCATTGACTATTTTATTTTTGAACTCTGCAAACTCATGAAGGAGCTTTTTCCTTTTTTCTTCCGTATCTGCACCATACTTTTCATAAATCCCTGTAAGTTCCAGTATGTTATGAGCCCCTTCATATCTGGGCTTGCCCGAGACATGGTTTACATAGAAATCATGGTCTATATCAGTACCATATGCTCTAGCTGCTCTCCTCCACGCTTCTTCATGAGGGGTAAAGACTAACACCCCATCAAAGTCCCATATCAGTGCAATCATCCTTTACCACCCGTTTGACGTTCTATCTTGTCTATTGTAACGCTTTGGGCCTCAACATCCTCAACCTCTGCATCAAAGCCTCCAATGGTCAGCGTTCCTTTTTCGTATTCAAGAACAAAGTTGCTCACAATTCCAAAGCGGTTTACAGAACGAACTCTACCTCTAATTTTAAGGGGAAAACCATTTTTTACATCGCGCCCTTCAACTGTAACTATTGGGGTATACCCAAGTCTTAAGAGAGTCTCAAGTTCATTAAGGGCCATAGAGAATTCAATAAAGATTTTTGGATACAATTCCGGCCTTGGAATCCAGCATAGTACCTCCTTAGCTTTTATCCATAGATTGTTGTGAATGTTTAGTAATCTAAGAAGCAAATCTTTTTCATGAATTACATAGCCATAAACCTCCGTATTCGAGACCGGAAGCTTATGGATACTGAAAAATCTTCTTTTAGCATATACTGCCCTGGACAAATCTGAGATAACAAGTAAGAAGTTGCCCAATTCAGAGGTTTTTATTTTCACTTGATCTTTAAATCTTTCAAATTCCTCGAAGCTTACAGTACCTGGGTATACCAGCAGATACAGGTTCACATTTCTTTGGAGAGCACCTAGAAGATAGGGCTTAAGCTCTTCAAAGATCGGAGCCGGAAGTTCAGCCCGGATCTCTACTTCGGCAGCATTTATCGTTTCTATGATACTTGCTAAAACACCCTCCAAACTTCTAACCATTGAGATATACGGCCCTTCTTCTTCAGGTCTGCTCTTTATTTTTGCGAGTTCTTCCTGGAGAGTGCTCTTTAAAAGATCAAACTTCATTTTTTGAACATCTATGAGAGCACTTATATCGCTTGCAGTATACACCCTTGGTCTTCCAGAGGAGGCCCTAATGAACCCTTTTCTAATCAGACTTTGAATTATATTGTAAAGCTGAGGCTGGTGAATGTCCAGAGATTCCAAAAGTTCCTTCACAGTGGCCCCATTTTTTATGAGTAGGGTGAGATAAACTTCAGCTTCTCTCTTCGTGAGCCCTAGCTCCTGCAGCTTTTCAATTAAAAAAGTATAGTTTTCCATTACGGCACCCCACTGCTCACTGCTCCTAATATTTTTGTGCAATAATACTATTTAAATATATTGGATACTACATCAGTAAGGTTTATATAATATCATTGTAGTATAAATATTGACAGACCCCATTATTTGGACATTAATGAAGGAGGGAAAAAGAATGAAGAAAGTCCTCGTTGGAGGCCTTTTGATTTTTGCCTTGCTTTTTGCAGTAGTGGCCTCAGGATGCATAGGAGGCCAAACCCAGACACCAACTGGAGAAACAA
>LDZQ01000477.1_pt1 | contig 13165 bp, 16 predicted proteins | sample 615361 | NCBI WGS metagenome assembly LDZQ01 (sample SAMN03408297, study PRJNA278302) | terrestrial metagenome | isolation source: oil reservoir sample I2 | place: USA: Alaska, North Slope, Ivishak formation | collected 2013 | reverse complement strand
CTTTTGTTATCAACCCAAAAATCCTTCACAGGTTCTTCCAGTTCCTCTCCGCAAACAACCCCTCTAAGTCTGATACCAAAGACGCTAAAATCCTTGCACTTTTTGCTCACTCTAACCCCCAATTCCTTAATCCTCTCCCACCAGATCATCACCTGAGAAACCTCTCTCGTCTCATCCAAAAACTCAAAAAAGAATGATCTTTTGCCAAAACCCAAATCAAATATGCCCTCTCCGTCCTCTTCCCCGAAGCTGAAAAACATTTCAACATCTTTACCCTCTCCTTCCTTAACATCCTTCTGCAATTTTTATGTTTTTTTAAACAGATAAAAGGTTTAAGGAATTTATAAAGGTTGAGATAAAAGACCTCGGATAGAAAATAAGTAAATTTGAGGTGCCAAATTTTAGCCATATATATTTTAAAATTATTAATAAAAATATTAAAAGGTCAAGGGTAAAGATTTGCCCAAAAAACTTTATTTCAAAAGTTTAAAAATCATTGGTAGAAAAAAAGAAGAAAGAAGTAATTAAGGAAGTGACCAACCTAAAAGAAGAATAAAAAAAAACTTTATCACAAAAAAAAGATACATATTGCTAAAAAGAAAAATTTTATTGAACACCCCTAAGCTTTGCTTGACAAAATGAATTTTTGGCATAAAGTTATAAAACTACGTTTTTAATTTTTAAAAGCAGGAGGCAGGAAGTATGTCTTCAGTATTAACCCCCCAAACTCCTTGGGTAAAAAAGGAAGAGGTAAAAAGAGAATGGTATTTAGTGGATGCTAAAGACAAAGTGCTTGGTAGATTAGCTAGTAAAATAGCTACTCTTTTACAGGGAAAAAACCGTCCGGATTATACTCCCCATGTAGATCAAGCTGATTTTATAGTTGTTATCAATGCAGAAAAAGTTAAACTTACGGGTAAAAAACTTGAGCAGAAGGTTTATTGGCGTCATACTGGCTATATGGGTGGTTTAAAGTTGGAGACAGCTAAGCAGCTTTTAGCTAAGGATCCAGCAAAGGTTATTCTTCTTGCTGTAAAAAGGATGCTTCCTCGTAACAGGATGAGAAAAAAGTTGCTTAAAAAACTTAAAATATATGCTGGTTCCACTCATCCTCATATAGCTCAAAACCCTAAACCTTTGGACCTTTAAGGAGGTAGTAGAACATGGAAAGAATTTACGCCACCGGCAAAAGAAAAACCGCTGTGGCCAGGGTATGGATTTATCCTGGTACAGGACAAATTATTGTAAATGATAAGCCTTATAACGAATACTTTTATGACCATATCGTAGCAGAAGATGTTTTGTTTGCCCCATTTAAAATTACCAATCTCTTAGGTAAGTTTGATGTAAAATGTACGGTAAAAGGTGGAGGTAAGGCCGCTCAGGCTGAAGCCATAAGACATGGAATAGCTCGTGCTTTAGTCTTATATTCTCCTGATTTAAAAGTAGTTCTTAAGAAAGCCGGTTTTATCACTCGCGATCCACGTGAAAAAGAAAGAAAGAAATATGGATTGAGAGGAGCCAGAAGAGGTCAACAGTACTCCAAACGTTAATGGCTATTTGGGGCTACTTCAGGTAGCCCCTTTTAAATTTTTAAATCCAAGTTATCTTTTATGATAAAAGCAGCTATTATAGGGGCTACAGGATATACAGGGCTTGAACTTTTAAGGTTAGTAGAAAAACATCCTGGACTTCAAATCGAAGTTATCACCTCTCGAGAAAATCAGGGTAGGTCTTTAGAAGAAGTTTGTCGTTGGAGTGGAAAATATAAAGATCTTGTTTTTGAAGCTCCTGTGGTAGAAAACATAGCCCCTAAGGTAGATGTGGCTTTTTTATGTGTCCCTGCTGGAAAGGCTCAAGAATTAGCTTATCAGTTTTTAACACATAAAGTAAAGGTCATCGATTTTTCTGCAGATTTTAGGTTTAAGTCTATTTCGGTGTTTGAAGAAACATATCAACTGCCTTATGTTTATCCAGAGCTTAATGACAAAGCAGTTTATGGGTTATGCGAAGTTTTTACAGAGGAGATTAAAAAGGCAGATTTGGTGGCAAACCCAGGATGCTATCCAACCTCTATACTTTTACCTTTAATTCCTTTGGTTAAGGAAGACCTTGTAGAGACTGATTTTATCATAGCCGACTCAAAGAGTGGAACCTCAGGGGCTGGAAGAAAGGCAGACCTTTATTACAGTTTTTGTGAAGTAAACGAAGATTTTAAGGCTTATAAAATAGCTTCTCACAGACACAATCCAGAAATAGAAGAAAAACTTTCTTTGTTTGCCAGAAAAGAGGTAAAGGTGGTTTTTACCCCCCATCTTTTACCTATAAACCGTGGGATTTTTTCTACGATCTATGTGAGGGCTAAATATCCAGTAAAAGTTTTAAGAGATTGTTTACAAACTTTTTATCAAAATAGACCTTTTGTACGTTTAGCTCCTGAAGGCACAGTCCCCACGATTAAAGAAGTTAAAGGCACCAACCTTTGCAAAATAGGCCTTTTTGAAGACAAAAAAAGAGGTTTTGTGGTTATCACTTCTGTGATTGATAACTTGATTAAAGGTGCAAGTGGTCAGGCTTTACAAAATTTTAACCTAATGTTTGGTTTTCCCGAAGAAACAGGACTTCCTTTTTCTCCTGTGTTTGTTTAAAAATGGCTGAGGTCAACATAAGAAATATTCGATTGTTTATAGCTTATGATGGAACTAATTATTTAGGTTGGCAGATACAACCTAAGGGGCCAACGGTCCAAGGAGTCATCCAAGAGGTTTTATCTAAGATTCTCGGGCATAAAGTAACGTTGAAAGCTTCAGGGAGAACAGATGCTGGGGTCCATGCCCTTCATCAAGTCGCTCATTTTTTGACTACTTCAGATAGGCCTTTAGAGATAATCTTTAAAGCTTTAAACAGCCTCTTGCCTAAGGACATTTCCGTTTGGAAGGTAGAGGAGGTTGATTTTAAGTTTCATGCACAAAAGCATGCATATAAAAAAACTTATGTCTATCAGATCTATAATTATCCCATAAAAAACCCTCTTTTGAGACTTTATTCTTGGTGGGTGCCAGAGCCGCTTGATTTAGAAGCCATGAAAAGTTGTTTGCCTTTAATCATCGGAGAAAAAGATTTTGCCAGTTTTAGAAAGGCTGGAACAGAGGTTAAAACTACGGTTAGAACGATTTATCAGGCAACCTTAGAAAGGTCATTAGAAAATTCTAACATGATCGTTTTTACGATAGAGGGTAGGGGTTTTATGCGTTATATGGTGAGAAACCTCGTAGGAGCTTTGGTTGAAGTAGGAAAGGGGCGTCTTACGGTAGAGGATTTCGAAAACATCCTTAACGCAAAAGATAGAAAAGTAGCACCACCTCCTGCTCCTCCTCAAGGTTTGATCCTGAAAAAGGTTGAATATCTTGACGTTAAGGTGTTAGAGAGTTATCCTCCTTTTGAGGTTAAAATCTAATCTGTTTAAGGAGTTAAACATGAAAACTGTTGAAAAGAAGCGATATACCTTGGAGACTGAAGTAGAAATAAGGTTAGATTTAACCGGAGAGTGGTTAGAGGAAAATGTGATCAACACAGGGATAGGGTTTTTAGACCATATGCTTGAGCTTTTTGCCTTTCACTCAGGGATCAAACTTCAAGTAGAAGCAAGAGGAGATCTTGAGGTAGACTACCATCATACCGTAGAAGACATAGGAATTACCTTAGGAGAGGCTTTAGACGAAGCCTTGGAAGACAGACGAGGTATGGCCCGTTATGGAGAAGCAACCATCCCTATGGAAGAGGCTTTAACTCAGGTGGTAATAGATCTTGCTAAGAGACCTTATTTTGTTTTTTTGGTTAACTTCCCCACCGAAAAGATAGGAAGTTTCGATGTAGAGCTTATAGAAGAGTTTCTAAGGGCTTTAGTTGTAAACGGTAGGTTCACTCTTCATGTGAGAAATTTTTATGGCAAAAATTCTCATCACATAGCCGAAAGTATATTTAAAGCTTTAGCTCATGCTTTTAGAAAGGCTTTAACCCCTCTTTCTCAAGAGGTCTTTTCGACTAAAGGTACCCTTTAAGTTAACACTTCTCTTTTTTTAAGAAAAGTTTTCCAGCTCTCAGGAATAAAGGGTGAAGAAATTTTTAGGGTTTTTTCTACGATAGGGTAGGTTAAAGCAGTCTTTAAGTTATTTTTAGAGGGTGGATAGGGAATTACTAAGAGAAGATAGATAAAGGTAATAAAAAGAGAGGCTTTAATAAGGCCTAATATACTTCCTAAAATTCTATCTGCCAGCGTAAGGTTTAATTTACCCAAAAAGACTGATAGAAGAAACCCTGCTAACACAAAGCTTAGATAGATCATAGCAAAGGATAAGATAAAACTTAGGATGGGAAGAACTTTGGGGTTTGAGGTGGTGATACTCCCTACAAAGGGTGCTATTTTTATAGAAAGCCATCCTGAGTAAAGAAAGGCTATCACCATCCCTAAAAGAGAGGCTATGGTTTTTACAAAACCTGACAAAAAACCTCTTATTGTAAAATAACTTAAAATAGCTAAGGCTACATAGTCAAACCATATCATTTTATTCTACCCACCAAAAGGTTTCTGTTTTTGTGTCCTTTAGAATGATGCCTTTTTTCTGTAGCTCTTCTCTTATCCGGTCTGCTTGCTGAAAGTTTTTTTCTTTTCTTGCTTTTTCTCTTTCTCTGACTAATTTTTCTACTTCTTCTAAGGTTAAACTTAAAGGTTTAAGTTTTTTTTCTCTTTCAGTTTTCCAGAAAGAAATTGGGTCAGTTTGGAAAAGTCCTAAAAGTTTGGAGGCTTCGTTTCTTACGTCTTTAGCGATGCTTTTAACCAGAATTTCTTCTTCAGACGTAAGTTGAGGAGTTTTACTTACAAAGTTGTAAAGTTCTTTTTCCAAATTAAAAAGATATCCCAAGGCCATAGCTGTATTTAAGTCTTCTAAAAGGGCAGAGATAAATTTAGTTTTAAATTCTTGATATGTTTTTTCTAAACGTCTTGCTTTTTCTGAAAGGAGTCCCTCCTTTAAGCTTTGTACTTTTTCGGCCCAGTATAAAGTCTCATAAAATCCATACACAGCTTTTTCTGTGTTTTTCAGGCTTTCTTCGGAATAGTCTAAGGGACTTCTGTAATGCATGGAAAGAAGAAAGGTTTTGATGACCTCTGGATGGAAACGTTCAAAAAGCCATTCCATAGTTACAAAGTTTCCCAGGCTTTTAGACATTTTTTCTCCGTTTATGGTTATCAAACCATGATGGACAAAATATCTGACAAAAGGTTTTCCTGTAGCCCCTTCGCTTTGGGCTATCTCGTTTTCATGATGGGGAAAGATTAGATCAAGTCCACCTCCATGTATGTCTAAGGTTTCTCCAAGGTATTTTAGTGCCATGGCAGAACATTCTATATGCCATCCTGGACGTCCTAATCCCCAAGGACTTTCCCAGAAAGGTTCTCCTGGCTTGGCAGATTTCCATAAAGCGAAGTCTAAAGGATTCTCTTTCTTTTCTGAAACCTCAATCCTTACCCCAGAAAGCAACTCTTCGATTTTTCGCCCAGAGAGTTTTCCATAAGAAGGAAATTTTTCTACTCTAAAATAAACATCTCCGTTACTTTGATAAGCTAACCCCCGCTCTATTAAAATTTGTATAAGACTGATAATTTCTGGAATATGTTCTGAGGCTTTAGGGGTATAAGTAGGTTTTAATAAATTCAGTTTTTCAACGGCTGTTTCATATTCTTTAACATATTTTTCTACCAAATCTTTCCAGAAAATACCTTCCTGGTTGGATCGATTGATGATTTTATCGTCAATGTCTGTAATATTTCTTACATAAACTACTTCATATCCTAAATAGGTTAGTACTCGAGTTAAAACGTCAAAGACCACAGCAGATCGTATATGTCCTAAATGAGGAGAATCGTATGCAGTAATACCGCACACATACATCGTTACTTTTGGGGGGTTTAAAGGGGAAAATTTCTCCAATTTTTTGGTTAACGTGTTGTAAAGTCTTAAGGTTTTTTCTTTCATCTTACTGCTCCCAGAGTTTATCGAAAATTTGGTAGGCTTGGGTTTTAAAATTTTGATCCCATTCAAAAACAGGATAAGAGTTTAACTCATACTCAACCAAAGTATTTGTTTCTGGTAAAAATCCTAATAGACTAATCTGAGGTTCTTTTATATTTTTTTTAACCAATTCTTCTATCTCTTCTTCCATGTCAGTTGACACTTTGTTTATTAACAGCCAGATTTTTTTGGCTTCAACCTTAAGGGATTGTACTAACTTCCAAATCCTTTCGGCTGTAAGTATTCCTCGAGGATTTGGGTCTGAAACGATGATAAGATGGTCCATTTGAGTTAGGTTTAACCTAGAAAGATGCTCCATGCCTGCTTCGTTGTCTATAACCACGTATGGATAGTTTTTAAACAACCTGGCTAAAGCTTGGGAAAGAAAAGAGTGTATAGGACAATAACAACCCGCTTTTTCAGGATAACCCATTACTAAAAGCTCAAAGCCTGGATTTTCTATTAAAATTTCGTTTATTTTCATCTCAACGAATTCATAACGAGACATAAACTCAGGTACTTTATGAGCAAGAATCTCTTCTCTTATTTCACTTAAGGTTTTGAACTCTTTAATTCCTAAAAGCTCGTTTAGGTTGTAATTAGGGTCTGCATCTACGGCTAAAAAGGGGGTAAAGTTTTTTTCTATTAAGTAATTAATAAGCAAAGCACAGACGGTGGTTTTCCCTGTTCCTCCTTTACCTACTAACGAAATTTTAACGGACATTTTATTTTTTTCTTTTGTCAAGAAAAAGTTTATAAGTGTAGGAATCTATCAAGGCTTGACAGCTTGCCTCTAAAATGTCTGTTGATACCCCGACGGTCCCCCACTTTTTGTCTTTACTTTTAGAAAGGATAAACACCCTCACTTTAGAAGAGGTACCAGGAAGTCCCGGGAGTACCCTAACTTTGTAGTCTTCAAGTTCCATCTCCTTGATTTGAGGATAAAACCTTTCTAAAGCCTTTCTTAAGGCATTGTCAAGGGCGTTAACAGGTCCATTGCCTAAGGCTGCAGTATGTTCTACTTCTCCTACACCAGGTGGTACCCTTACGATCACTGTCGCTTCAGATTGAGCTTCGTGTTTATAAGACTTTAGGTCAAGCACTTTGTAACTTAAAAGTTCAAAGTACTGTTTAGGCTCTCCCATCAAACGATAGATTAAAAGCTCCAAACTGGCTTCTGCAGCTTCAAACTCAAACCCGTTTGCCTCTAATTTTTTTATTTCCTCTACTATTTTACTTAAAAGAGGACTATCTAATTCTAAGTCAATCCCCAGTTCTTTGGCTTTATAGATGATGTTGCTTTTACCAGAAAGTTCTGAAACTAAGACTCTTCTGGTGTTCCCCACAAGTACCGGGTCTATATGTTCATAAGTTGAAGGGGACTTCAACACCGCAGAAACATGTACTCCTCCTTTATGGGCAAAAGCAGAACGACCTACAAATGGAAGCCTTGGAGGATGAGAAAGATTTGCTATCTCAAAGACATATTTAGAAACCTCTGTAAGTTTATAAAGCATTTCGGCACAACTACAGCTATATCCCATCTTAAGGACTAGGTTAGGTATGATAGAACAGAGGTTGGCATTACCACACCTTTCTCCTATACCGTTTATCGTCCCTTGAACTTGGGTGGCTCCCAATCTTACAGCTTCTAAACTGTTGGCTACAGCACACTCAGAATCGTTATGAGCATGTATCCCAAAAACTAAGTCCTCGCCTAATTCTTTTTTTACCTGGGTAATAATTGTTCCGATCTCATGGGGAAGGGTACCCCCATTGGTATCGCAAAGAATTAAGGAATCTGCTCCTGCTTCTTTGGCTTTTTTAAGAACGGCTAAAGCATACTGAGGATCTGCTTTGAATCCATCAAAAAAGTGCTCTGCATCAAAGAAAACTTTTTCGACATGAGGTTTAAGGTATCTGATAGAATTGCCGATGAGCTCTAAATTCTCTTCTAAAGAAATTTTTAAAGCTTCCTTTACGTGTATGGTCCAGGATTTACCAAAGATGGTAACTACAGGTACTTTCACCTGTAAAAGCTGTTTAAAAATTTCGTCTGTTTCTGGAGATTTTTTAGGATGATAGGTACTTCCAAAGGCAACTATTTTGGCATGTTTAAGATGGTAGTCTTTTATTTCTTTAAAAAACTGAAAATCTTTGGGGTTAGAACCAGGCCATCCACCTTCTATGTAGTCTATTTTAAACTCATCAAGTTTCAGGGCTATCCTTATTTTGTCTTCTAAAGAAAAATTAACCTCTTCAGCTTGACTGCCATCTCTTAAGGTAGTATCGTATATTTCAACTCTTTTCATGGTGTTTATTTAGTTTTTTTAGGTCTTTTTATAAAAGTCTTTTCCTCTTTTATATTTTCTTGGTCTAATTGAAAAGCTTCATGTAAAGCTCTTACTGCAAGTTCGGTATATTTTTCGTCGATCACGCAGGAGATCTTGATTTCAGAGGTAGAAATCATCATAATATTAATACCATGTTTGGCCAAAGTTTCAAACATCTTGGTTGCTACTCCTGAATGGGTACGCATACCAGCTCCGACGATAGAAACTTTAGCGATTTTATCATCCCCTTCTACTCTCTCAGCCTTTAGTTTTTTAGCCACCTCTTTTACTATTTCTAAGGCTTGAGAATAGTCTGTTCTCGGGACAGTAAAGGTAATATCAGCTTTATTGTCAGGGTGCACCGTTTGAATGATCATGTCCACAATAATACCCTTTTCTCCTATAGGGCTAAAGATCTGAGCTGCAATGCCTGGTTTATCTGGAACCCCATATATGCTTATACGCGCTTCATTCCTGCTGTAGGTTATACCTGATACTAACACCTTTTCCATCTCTTCATCCTCCTCGGTTATTAAGGTTCCCTCTGCTTCTGTAAAACTTGATTTTACTACTAAATTTACTTTATATATCATGGCTAATTCTACAGACCGCATTTCTAAAACTTTAGCTCCACTGCTTGCCATTTCAAGCATCTCTTCATAGGATATCTTTTTAAGCTTACGAGCATTACTTACTACACGTGGGTCAGCAGTGTATACACCCTCAACGTCTGTGTAAATCTCGCAAAGGTCAGCCTTTAGTGCAGCAGCTAAAGCTACTGCAGTGGTATCAGAACCACCCCTTCCAAGGGTAGTTATATCTCCTTCTTCAGTGACCCCCTGGAAACCTGCTACTACTACGATTTTCCCCTGGTTAAGTTCTTTTTTTATTTTATCTACCTTGATCTCCTTTATTTTGGCTTTGGTAAAAAGGTTGGTGGTGTAGATAGGTATTTGGTAACCTAAAAAAGCCACTGAGTCAAATCCCATGCTTTGAAGGGTTATGGCTAATAAAGCTGAGGTAACCTGTTCTCCAGTGGAAACTAAAAGGTCTAACTCCCTTAGAGGAGGATTTGGGGTGATCTCTTTGGCTAAATTGATCAATCGGTCTGTTTCTCCTGCCATCGCAGAAACTACCACCACCAGGTCATGCCCTTCTTTTTTATACTTGATTACCCTCTCTGCTACTTTTTTAATCCTTTCTATGTTAGCTACCGAGGTTCCACCGTATTTTTGAACTATTAACATTACTAACCTCCCTTACCCCAAATAGGATCCTCTCCAAAATGCTCGAACCACCAATCTTCTGGATTAAGTATATTATCATTAGGTTCTAAATTTATCAAGTAATTATCACAATATTCCATAAGAAGGGCATAGGCTTCATTTATTTTTTTTATCGTAGAATTATCTCCCCCAACATCGGGATGGTGTTTTTTGACCAAACGATGGTAAGCTTCTTTAATTTCTTTTCTCGTAGTTTTTTTAGGTAGGTTTAAAATCCTTCTTGCCTCTTCAATTTTTTCCCATTTTTTCGTTCGACTCATATAACACTATATTATTAAAAAATTGATTTTAAACAAGAGGGAAAAATTAAAATAAACTTAAAATCACAAGCCCAACTAAAACGGAGAGTAGGGTTACCGGAAGACCGATTTTTAGGTATTCAAAAAAGCCAATCTTTACTTTTGGAGAAGCTCCTTCGATGACGATGATGTTAGCGATAGACCCAAGGATGGTTAAATTCCCTGCAAAAGTCGAGGACATCGCTAAGAAAAACCAGGCTTTTTCGTCATTAAAGTAATTAACTATAAGAGGTTTAAAGATCAAAACTGCAGGAACGTTGCTTACAACGTTAGAAACTAAGAGAGAAGAAAATACCAAAGATAGAGGGGCCGTTACTAACATCTGAAAATGTTCTACCAAACTATAAAAAACTACAGATTTTTCAACCCCTTTTATGACGATAAAAAGCCCTATAAAAAGGATTAAAAGTCTAAAGTCTATCAGGTTATACACCTTTTCAGGCTTAACCCTTCTGGTAATCAACAGAAATGACCCTACACCTATAGAAACAATTTCCATAGGTACGTTTAAAAAGAAAAGAATTACTGTGATTAGGACTACCAAAGAAGATTTAATGACCGAAGGCTTATTGTATCTATATTTTAAGGCTTCTTCGGGGGTTTTTACTGATGAGGTTAAATCTTTTTTGTAAAACCTGTGGATTACCCCAGCACAGATAAAAGCTACTGGAAATAGATGAAAAAAGAAAAAAGAATTTACTTGTAAGATATGCCTGAAGCAGCCCCAATTATGATGTTTTGGGGGTTTCCTGTGATGGTAGCTACACCACCTATGTTAGCTGACATGCAAAGGGCTAAAAGATAAAGGTTTGGGGTTTAGTTTTATCCTCTGGGTTGACGCAAGGATAAAGGGAGTAAAGATTAAACAAACTGTGGCGTTTATAAAAAAGCAGATAACATGCCTGAAGTAAAAATCAAAAGGTAAAGTAGTTTTGAGGGGTTTTGTACTCTTTGGGCTAAAAAGGATAACACGATAACACAAGGTTAAAAAATCCAGACAACCTCAGGTTAGCGATCAAGATCCTCATCCCAAAGAGGATTAAAAATGGTTTTATAATCTATGGCTTCATAAGCTTCATATACAGATAGACTCCCAGAGATTACCATAAGAGAGGCACCTATGATAGCTGCTCCTGTACGGTCAATCCTGAATAACGGAGGTTGTCCTATAGCCATCAATAAATAGGTAAAGGAAAAAATAACCTTTGCAACAACCTGAGCCAGTTGATAAGCCTCTTTAGAGGAGACAGAAAGGCTTGATTAGTTTTTAAAAAATTCGCTTTCTTTAAAAACCTCTGCCGTAAAAAGATAGATTTCTACGTCTTCTTCCTTATAACAGTTAGGATGAAGGCCAGCTTTAAGACAGAGGTGTTCTAAAAAGGTCTTTTTGTCCCAACCATACTCTACAGGTACTTGAGGAAGGAGTACGCCTCGATAAAAGCCTTTGATTAAATATACCCCGTGTTTCCCTACCTCTATCTCTTCTATAGTTCCTTTTTTAAGAGGAGATAGAACTGAAATTTCTATTTCTGTAAGAGAAAGCTCCTCCTTTGTAAGGGGTGGAAACCTTGGGTCTTTAAAGGCTGCAGAGATAGCCATTTCTTGGATTACTTGATAGAGAGGGTATAAAGGTTCGATAATCCCGATACACCCTCTCAGATTGCCTTCCTTAAGCAAGGTCACAAAAGCCCCTCTCTTTTGTTTAAGAGAGGGGTATTTGTCTGGAGGGTTAATTAGTTCATAAGTTCCTTTAAAATAGTCTTCTAAGGTTTTTCTTGCCAGTTTTAAGCAAAAAAGTTTTTCTTGAACGGTTAACATATTTTTATCGCAAGTTAAACTTGTTGAGAATAAACTCCGGACCTACCCAACCTATTACAACTTCTCCGTCTGGGAAGATAAAAGCAGGGGTCCCGGTTACTCCTATTTTGTTAAACATAAAATCTATGTTTTTTTCTATTTTTTCTTTTCCTGAAGCACAAAGGTTAGCCCCTTTATATCCTTGGATAAGGTCTTGAAAACCTTTTTTATCACAGATAAGAGATATAGATTTATTTTTGGCCTCGGGATGTAAAGACTCTAAGGGTAAAAGTATGGTTTTGACCGTTATCTTCCCCTCTTTAGCCAGGTTTTCTAACACAGGTTCAGCACGTTTACAGACAGGACAGTCAGGGTCAGTAATAAAGTATACTACGTTAGGAGAGTTGCCATAGGTAAGGTCAACAAGCTTTTCTACCTCTGCTAATGTGTTTTTATCAAGCACTTTTTTGTTTAATTTTTCCATCTCTTCTCTGATGATATCTTTTTTTTGTGCTATGTCAATGATGTTCCCACTTATGATGTAATTTCCTTTTGCGTCAGTATAAAACAGAGCTTTATTAAACTCCGATATTTTAATCACTACTTTACATAACCCTGGAATCGGTGATTTTTCGATTTTTTCTATTTGAATTCCAGGCTGAAGGTTATCTAATTTTTTTTGGAATTCTTTTACTGTAGGACAACCGCCTGAACCTCCTAATCCTTTACTACATCCTACTAAAATAAAACTCAAGCTTAACATCAAGGGAACGAATTTTTTGGTCATGAGAACCCCCTGCTTAGTCTTTTAAATCTCTTTGATGATAAAGTTTTCTAAAGGTTGTCTGGAGGTCCTTTTACTTTGATCATCTGGATATCCTAAAGCGATAAAAGCTGCAAGTTCGTATTTCTCCTTAGGTAAGGAGAGGACCTCTTTTACTTTTTCTTCGTTTTTTAAGATTTCACCTAACCAACAGGCCCCAAGACCAGAGGCATGAGCTGCAAGCAGGATGTTTTGGATACAAGCCCCTGCAGATTGATGGTCTTTTATCTGGTGGTACATCCTGTCTTTATCTAAAAACACGCCAATTAAAACCGGAGCCTTTTTGATGATTTCATGATATCTGGTTAAGGCTGCCAGCTTTTGTTTAATTTCTTCAGACCAGACTATTACAAACCTCCAAGGTTGGTTATTTAACCCAGAAGGAGCCCATATACCTGCTTCTAACAGCTTATAAATTAATTTCTTGTCAGGTTTTTGGTCTAAATACTTTCTTATACTTCTTCTATCAAAAATAGCCTTAAATACTGCTTCTTTTAGCTTGTCTTTTTCCATAGCCTTCCTTTCCTGTGTTTATAAAATTTAAACTTACGATAAC
>LDZQ01000030.1_pt1 | contig 13216 bp, 8 predicted proteins | sample 615361 | NCBI WGS metagenome assembly LDZQ01 (sample SAMN03408297, study PRJNA278302) | terrestrial metagenome | isolation source: oil reservoir sample I2 | place: USA: Alaska, North Slope, Ivishak formation | collected 2013 | reverse complement strand
CAGTATAACCCGGCGTTGGCCCTGCATGTCCAGTAGAAGATCCTGAAGTCCCTGGGGTAGGAATTCCTGGCTGTCCTGGACTTCCAGGCGCTCCTGGAGTCCCTGTTGATGCGAACGCAGCATTCATTGTAGCCCCGTAGAGTCTTGTTTTAACTGCGCTTACAAGGTCTGGATTTATGTATTGCATTGTCCACTGCATCATGGCGATGTTGCCACAGCTGCAGTCGCAGCATGAGACGCCGTATTTTGAAATTAGTGAGGCCCATGTGTTTGCAACGAAACTTAATGTTCCAGTGTCAGTTTTCCAGAATCCCTTGTGGGCCATTGTAAGGAGTTTACCTGTAATTTCTATCATTGAATAGGCGTTGGTGCCTGTTGAGAGCCAGTTTGTCACTCCAATGTTGTATTTGTCTCTTAGGTAGACGTCAACTACGGTGTTCCACATTTCATTGGTAATGGCGTCTGTTCTTAGCACGTTCCAGCCTGCCATATTGCTTATGAATTGGCTGGAAATGTATGAAGCTCCTGCCGGTCCTTGGACCATCATTTCTTTGATCCATTGAGGATTAAACAGCTTTGTTTGGAGGTCACGGTTTATGAATTTGGCCAATGTCTCCACTGCCGGTTTAGAAGTGTCTATCTGGTTCAGTATGAATAGTCGTGGCGTTTTACCACTTACTTTCTCTACTGCGATACTGAAGCCTCCCAGGAATTCATAATTGTGGTCTAAATCGAGTATTCCTCTTACATTTGTTGATCTTGAATGATAGACTCCTTGGACGTCGGCGAGTCTCATCTGGAATACTTCTCCTAATGGGGTTCCCTGGTCGTCTTCTCTGTAGGCGTATTGCATGTCGTGTATGTAGGAGTCTGCGAGTTCGAGACGATCGTTCCATGTCCATGCCAGTTGTGGCCCTTCACGCACGCCCTTGGCTCCCCATTCTCCTATTGGTGGCCCGAATATTCTTGTTATAGCCATCTTACCTGCTTCCTTTGCTGGCACTCCCGCTTCTAATAGCCTTTTAACGTCTTCTAGCCAGTGTTGGGCAATGTAATTCATTTCTAGCGGATCATTTCCAGGGATGAATAACTTTGCCTTTTCTATTGTTTCCATTGTTGCGTCTAGTGCTGTTTTCAATTTCTGGGCCATTGGTTCATTGGATATTTTGGCAAGTAAAATATTATAGGATGTTGCAAGGGCTACTCTGGATGCTCTGTCGAGGAGTTGGACGCATTGTGGAAATGTTTCCCTGAATATCCCTGATATGGTTACGATCACGTCTGTTCGTGGTCTTCCAAGTTCCTCTAGTGGTATGGCTTTAATGCCTATGACGTTTCCGCTGTGTTGTGTTTGTTGTTGATAGATTGGTTCGAGTCCGAGTAGGTAGAGTATGAATCCGATGGTTCCTCCGCTGTCTCTTTGCGTTTCTGTAGCCCATAGTATTACTCCAAGTTGTTCTGGTGTTGTTTCATATGCCTTTAGTGCTTCTTCAGCCATTTTTTTGCCATTGAGATATGCGTCCCAGTATGGGATTTTTTGCGGGTCTAGACCATAGAGGTTTCCGCTTGTTGGTAAGGCGTTCGGCGTCCTCACAGGATCGTTACCTTGACTTGGTGGGATGTATCCGCCGTTTAATGCTTTTATGAGCATTTCACGTTCTCTTTCTGGGCTTATTTTTATGTTGTGGACGTATTCGTATATTTTTTGTAGTGCTTGGATTTCGGTGTCTGTAAGGTTTCCCTTGATTGTATTTTGCAGTTCTTCTATTATCCTGTTTAATTCTGTTCCTGTGTAGAATTTTTCTATGATTTCTCCCAGGTTTAGTGGAAGTGTTTCGATGGCCTTGGCTGGGCTGATGAACTGGTTTTGCCCTATACCTATGCAGTTTATCTTCTCTGCCATTGTCGTGGCAAGGGCTGTGACCTGTTCCAGTGTCCAATCTTTTCCAAAGGTGTGTAAACCTAAAGGCGTGGTGGTACTTTCAAGTTCTATGATGTAGTCATGGATTTCATCGATCACTTCCGCGGCTGAAGCGTTCAAGTTTATGAAAGCGTTTAATTGAAGTTTCAAAGCGGACTCTTTTATCATTTCAAAAAGCTGTTGCCTCTGCGCCTCCTCCGTACTTGTCATATACCTTTCCGTTAATGTTTTAAGTGCTATGAGGTCATCGTTTAACGCTGTGAGCGCGAATGGTTGTGTAAGATGACTGATGATAACTGCTAACCCCCTTCTTTTGGCATGCAGTACTTCGCCAACACCATCCATTGTGTAAATGTAGATTGATGGCATGGCCCCTATGCAGATGTCTGGATAATCTGCATTGGAAAGTGCCACGTCTTTTCTAGGTAACCATTCATATGTTCCGTGTCTCCCGAGGTGTATTACAGCATCTGCTTTGAATTCTTCTTGTAAGTATGCATAGAATGCAAGATACTGATATGGTGGCGGAACTACTGTACTATGGTATAACATGCCAGGGTCTGTGTAGCCTCTCTGGGGTTGCGGGGCCAGGAAAACGTTACCTAGCATTATCCCTGGTATTATGAAATATTTTGTCCCATTCTTTTCTATTGTCATGATATTTCCTGGTGGTTGACCCCACCCTGAAAGGCCGGGTATCTTTAGTGCTATGAACGAATCTTTGATACTTTGTAGTTCACTTAATCTGTCATTCCCCTGTAATATGTCTTTAAGTACATCGTATGCCTTTTCTAGGAGCAGCGTCGCATTTGAATACTGATCGTTGTTTAGTGTTGCTTTCATTTCATCGATGGTTGAAGTCATTTTCTTGTACCAATTGTTGATCAGGTTATTTGCGGTGTCGAGGAACTCTGGCGTCCTGTTCCTTGTTGTGAATATCTTTTTTGCTAAGCATTCTATGTAACCAAATGGTCCTTCTTCCATTTCTTTCCTAGCGATTTCCGGCAATTTCTTGTACCAGTCCATGAACTTGTCAACTGGATAAAGTATTGCATTTTCTGCGAATTTTTCAAGTTCTCCGGGAGCCCACGTTGCAACGTTTATACCCCTTTTTATAAGGAGGTCAATAAGTTCATCAATGTTTCCTGGTATGCCTGTTATGTTGTATCCATTTTCTTTTAGCAAATTGAGTATTGTTAGTATAGATTCTGGCCCGTTGAGCGAATCCGCACTTGCAATATTCTGTTTCCCTGGGGGATAATTATAGTAGATTAATGCAACCTTTTTTTGAGAGTTTGGAAGGTATCTGAGTTTTACCCAGTTGTTTACAATTTCTGCGAGTCTAGCTACTCTTTCTTCTATGGGCTTGGTTAGGGTTAAAAGGAGGCCGGTCTCTGGACAAATTAAAATTTCTGTTGTGGCCACTGTTATTGGCACTATTTGTCCTTGGGTTTCCTTGAGAGCCATGCCATTGGCTGTGAACCAGTCGCCACCTTCCGAGATTTCCCATGTGTCCTTGTCTTGGGATGATGTTATAGGCTGGAATACTAGTATGTTATATGTTTCAAGGAGTTTGTCGATGGTTGATCGTGAGGTTTCACCTCCAAGAAGCCATGTGAAGTTTATTGTCGCGTCAACGCGACTTTTCCCTGTTTCAGTATCAATGAAATATTCGTTCACGCCTCGGAGTGTGTTCACGCCACTTACAGGGTTTCCCTGGGCGAAGAGTACCATGACGTTGAGTCTCTGCTTTTCTAGCTCTTCTACGAGTTTATCGAATAATTCTGTGTCTCCTTTTTCCCATGTGGTTGACATCCATGCTACTATACCAACCCCTGGCCTTTCGGGTTTAAGATATAGGTTGCTGTATTCTGTGAAGTTGGTGTAGAGTTTGCCATTTCTATAAAGTCCGTATTGCGGTACTGGTACTGGTTTATTGTATGTGAATCCTTTTTCTGGGTAGGCTGTTGCTAGTATGTAGCGGAGCATTTGTTCACGATTTTCGATGGACGCTGTTTCTGTAACCCAGTATTTACGCACTTCAAGGAGGGAGTATAAACTAGGGTATGTTCTTTGAAGGCCTGTGATAACTTGTACTGGCGTGCTTGAATAACTTATTGCTGTGTAGATTTGTTGTATTTGTTGATCTGTGAGTGGTGTTCCGTTCCTATCCACGAACTTTGTGCCATTTATGTTTGTGAGGCGCACAATCGGGAAGCAATAGTATGGACATGGTTCTGCTATCACCGTTTTTCCTTGGAGTTTTCCTGTGGCGTTCAAATTTAGGATGGTGTCTGATAATGCTCCCGATTGAAGATTATTTAAGTAGATTATGTGGCTCCATTCTACGAGTTTTGGTATTTCAGTGAGGTTCTGGTTTGCTTGTGAAACACTCCTGATCTGGAATTTCACATTAGGATACTCTCTGGATACTCTTTCTGCAGGTATTTGGTATTGTCCAGCACTTACATCCCATGATATTATTAGGAAATGAACTTCATCATCTGTACTGTTATTGGTTGAATTTATGGTTTTTTCACCGTGAACTCCTGAAATCATTAGAAACAGTGTCAGCAACGTAATTAAGAAATATTTCTTCAAGTTTTCACCTCCTTTACATTCAATTTATTTAAATTTTTTTGGATGGAATATCAGGACCCATCGAAATTAATAATGACATAATATTATAGTTATACTTTTCGTTATTACATTGTTTAAAAAATTGTAGAATTTTATAATACTTCAATGAAATTAAAAAATACAAAAAGGGGGACTTTAATTATTTTCTATCAATGAGCTTCTATACCAAAAAAATAGCTAAATACCACAATAATTTAGGACTTCAATTTTTTGGCTCTATGGAAATCATATAAAAAGATCATTATCACCGTTTGAAGATACTTCGCTTACGTTTCGCGAATATGCGGAGTCTGTAAGGGTTTTTTGGGTGCTTAAGCGAACCGCATGCTCACTGTTATGTGTAATGCTAAAATCATTCCTTTTTCTCCTTTCTTTTACTAGATAAACATAGTAAAGCATGAAAAACTCTATCAGCGGCAGCTTGATCGAAATCCTGTATTTGGCTTATACCATGACATATATTATTCCGAAGATTCCATCCTCTTTGATCAGTAAATAATGTTCTGAAATAGAGGCATATATCTTCTCCTAAAGCATTGATAATTTCATCATCCCTTAATAAGTTATCAAGTGTTTTGTAATGGAAACCACCAGAACGAGAGGGCTTTAAAACCGGTAATCCACTCTCTTCTGCTAAATTTCTGATTAATGCTTCAATTTGTGGAACTAAGATATGTAAAGCGACAAGGTAATCATTACGCAAATAAGCTTTTATGCCTCGAACAAAGAAATCTTTTCTCTTTTCATCAAATATAGGCGATTCATAAAAATAATTTACAATACTTTTAGTGTCTAAATTAAATTTCTTTATTAAAACCTCTAAAGTTTCTCGTAAAAAAGGAGACATCATCCTCATATTTTGTGAAATTTGAAAAACTATGCGCCCTTCCTTATCTTCTTCTAGTGAACCTACCTCAGCTATTATACGTCCTTCTCTATCCAAAATTTTTTGAGTAGCAGAGGAAAGAACAGGAGATTTTTTATAAAGGTCTTTTAATTGTTGCATGACTTTCTCTTTCCTTGGAATGTAATATACAGCAACTCTTGTCAAAGCTGTTTTTAAATCACCTTCAATTAAAGTATTAATAAATTTCTTAATTTCTTCATTAGAGATTTTTACACGCGTCTCCACCTTCAATCCTGACTTCCTCTTTTTTCCCACTTCTCTAATTTTAATTAAAATTTTATTTGCTTTATCCTTTAAGCCATATTGTAAACAAAGAGAATATAATTCTTTTAGCCAAATACTTATGACAAATGGCGAGACTTGATCTGCCTGTTTTTGAATCATAACCTCGAGTTTAGATAATATGTTTCTTATTTGGTACCTTTCGCTCTTATAGTAATCCATCAATAAAAATGCGACGGATTTAGCCGTATTATAATCATTCCCTTTTAATAATCTTTCAAATCTTTCTTCTAAACTTTTAATAATCCTTTGTTCTTTATTTTCACTTATTTGCACCTTTTTATTTTTCACAAGAAATTCATAAGAAAAACATAAAGCTGGCTTGTCATCCTCTGCTATCTTTTCTTCATAAGTAATAATTGCATCTACTAGTTTATCTATCCGCTCTTTATCATTAATACTCAAGGCAAGAGATAATGCGCGTTTTAATTTTATTATTGTATCTTTTGTGTGTTTGTGTAAACCTTTTTCTGCAATTTCTATAACGCTATCTATAAAAATTTGCGCAATTAAATAAGGAGGTTTTTCTCCTTTTATTTTCCTCGAAAAATCCCAGACCAAATTTGAATATCTTGCTTTAAAAACGGGATGATTAGATTCTTTAGCTCTCTTTTCCCAATAAGAAATAATATCTGGAGTTATTTCTTGTATACTTGGATGTTCAACTGTCCTCCCGTCTTCAGCTGATAGGACAAATTTTGGCCCGAAATAGGTGCCCCATCCCGACTCATCATCGAGGTGATTTTCAGCAAAATCAAAAGCCATTCGCTCCCAGAGCAAGACCCTTGGAGGGTTACACCCAAACTTTGCTTTTATAAAATCTATAATTCTTCCAGATATTTTATATTCTGATACCTGCCCTAACGTAGATTCCATTTGTTCCAGAAACCTCCTTATCCCATTCTCGTTATTAGATTCATTATTTTCATCCATTAAACCTTCCCCTGTAAATGATGGAAAGATCACGGATATTAATCACAAACTTGAAAGATGATCTTCCATGCTAATATAATGAAACAAGTTAATAAAAATTTACACAGCGTTCAAAGTGGGACTAAGAAGGCTCTGCCCTAGTCGAAGCATAAAAGATACACCCAAACACCAACTAATGGCTCTTTCATACTTGAAGACCCGCTTAATGATTAAAGTACTGTGAATCTACACTATTATTTAATACCAATTCTACTCTTGGATACTCAGAAGTTTGAAAGAAAAAGAGGGTGAATCCCTTTCCATTTTCTTTTTAAAATTTGATGATCACTCTTTTTTAAATTAACAAGATTGAACGCTTTCCATCTGGTTAAGCTTTCAAAAAACAGTTTTTTCTAGCATTAATAGAACTCCAAAAATTTTAGTTCTGTTGAAACTAAGAAGCCTTTTTTTCTTAGCTAAAAAAGATAGTGAAAGCCCTTGACAAGAAAATCAACGAAAATTGTGTGAAGTATACACTAACATAGCCTACTAAAAAAATCGACCAAAACTTTATAGCAATCTTAGAAAAAGTTTCGGAACCCTTTCCTGCTAAAGTATAAGACGAGAGAAAAGAGGGATCCCCCCAAAATTAATCTGCATCCATTTAGTTGCATCTTGTAAAATTGGAAATAGGTGGACTTTTCTGATGGGTTCAAATATTTTTCTAAAAAGGGGAGATCGCACACAACAATCAAAAAATAATTCCCGCGGGGATGGGTGGGCGGGTACAATATGGTTTGTGTGTATCAAGGGAAAAGATGTCGTTGCTTTTTGGCAAATCCCCAAATTGTGCCTTTTTGTAGGTAAGACAGGCCCCTCGTTGCTCTTGCAACACCAACCAGAAATAGTATCTCATCTTAAGAAAGTTTGTATGGAGGCACTTTAAAAACTGGATTTTTCTTATGTAACATGTTTACGTGTACATGTTGTTACATAAGACAAGTGTATGATATAAAGGAAGCCGGCCGTTGATAGTCAACTTATTCCTTTTCGAACCTGCTTTTTTGGGAAGAAAGGGAGACTAGAGTTGTGAACAATGCTACTTCTCATTCCAGGGCATGTTATGAGCTCATTGTGAAAAAACAGAAAGGCCTGCGGTTATCCTTTGCAACAAAACTTAAATATTGAAGCTAATATATTGTTTCTTTGGATGATAGGGACTATAAGGCCTCTAGGTGTAATTTATGCATATAGAAGGTCATAGATCGGATCAAAGTGTAGGGAAGAAGGAAATAGAGAGTAGGTGGAAAGTAGATGGAGAGTACAAGGATGGCACTTTGATTTTAGACGATGATATAACATTAGAGATGGAGGCTATTAAACCTTGGGATTACTCTTCCCCTATTTCTCCATATTTTCATGGGGAGGATAAGAAGAATGGGAGGGGAATTACCCTTTTTGAAGTTATTAAAAAGGATCACGATATCAAGAAGAAGAAAGAGATTGAAATTTTTAAAGCGAAAATGGCTGTTTTAGGTGGTAAATTTAAAAATAAAAAATTTGAGCGTTTGGAAGTCCAGTATTGTCCTTGTGTTTGGTATAGTTTCATAATGGGATTAGATCATCCTGACGAGTTCTTTGAACTTAAGGATTATAACTTCACTTGTGAAGTCGATGATGCAAGATTGAGGATATATGCAAGAGATACAGGTGATCCTCTTATTGGGGCTGAATTATCAGTTTCAGTGGAGCCAAGGGAACCTAAAGATTTTAGGGCATGTTTAGATTACATAGGGACACTTGAAAGGGTATTGTCTCTAATTTTCTGTGAATTTTTAACCCCACAAGAAATTGAAGGGAAGATAGAAAACAAAGAAGTGGAGGTATACTCTGCTCTTTCTAAAAAACCCATTCATAAAAAGAAAAAGAGATTTGAAGAAATTCGACCAAAAGGGATGGTGGAGAATTTTAGAAAAGATAAATTTCAAAGAATACTCGAAAAAGTTGAAAAAGACTTTGAAAAATTTAAAGGCATATCTTTCCTTTATTTTTGGCCAATGTACTTTGATGATTCCAAGTTAGAATTCCTGATATACGCAACGGCCCTGGAGGGATATTGTAAAAACTTCCATGACTCGCAAGTAACATTATACAGAACATTGGAAATAATCCAAGAAAAGTACTTAGATCTTTTCATCCCAGAAAATGAAGAAGGATCAAAGGCCATCGACAAATTACAAAAAATAATCGGAAATACAGATAACTCCAATGAATTTAAATCTGTTTTCGGGGAATTTTTTGAATGTGTCCGTATTACAAGGAACTGGATAGCTCACGCCTTTTACCCCAAAGGTCAAGAAGACAAAATAATCCATGAACCAAGACATTTAAACTATGCCAATCAAGTATTGAGAATGATATTAAGACTTCTTTTACTCCACCAACTTTGTTTCGAAAAAGAAGAAATTAGAAATTACAGGAATTGCGAATATTACGTATTAAATCGTTTAGAAATCTTTTAGCATGTAAAATAGCTTTAACTTTCAATCCTATCCAGACTATCTTCAGAGGGATACTAAAGAGTGTCATAGGGACTCTTCTTTAAATAATACATCGCAATTTTCCTCGACCCTCTCCTCTATGAGAATAATGAGTATCAGGAAATGATGGACTTGTCTTGGATTTGAATTTTTACAAGCTGAGCCTACGAACTCCTATCCCAAAGTTCAGACTTATATTCTTTCACTGGGTATTCTTCGTTTTGGATACCTATAACGACATATTAACGCGCCCAGGTCTATCATTCTATAATTGTAAACGTCTGACTCCTTTTGAAGCACTAAAATTTCTGCTATTCTCTTTAATTCTTTTCCTTTAACATTAAATGTTCTACTAATTACTCTCTCTACATTAGAATCTATTACTGGCCTTTGGAATCTTATGAGCCATGTTTAAAATGGCCGAAGCAATATAATCTCCCATTCCTGGAATTTTGATTAAAACTCCGTATTCATCAGGAATTTTACCATTAAAATTAGACCATATATTCCAATATTTCTTTTAATTGTTTAGCACGTTGCCTATATAGTCCAATAGGACGTAAAAACTCTTCTAGTTCCTCATATTTTGCTTTAGATAATTTAAAATATTAGGATACCTATAAAGAAGTCTGTGTATACTCTTAAGGCTGCGGTAGAAGTTGCCCTTTTTAAAAGTATTTCCGAAATTAATATTTTATAAGGGCTTCTATTCACTCTCCAAGGAAATTTTCTACCTTGTGACTTTCCCAATAGACTATGGAACGTGCCCCATTCGTCCTTGATAGCCTTAGCTCTCTCTGTTGAGTCATGCATCCACTATTCCTCCGATCCTAATATCTCTCTAACCTTATTAGCTATTGCATAGGATAAAGTTGGTGGAACAGCCTCCCCTATCTTCCTATATTTATCAGTTACAGAACCTGGAACCAGCCAATCAACCAACAGAAAACCTTGGATTAATTTGTATTCATTTATACTCAGAGGCCGGTCTTCCCATGGGTGAACTATGATCCTACCCTTCATTGCAGGGCTTGTTACTAATGTAGGTGAAGGCTCAAACCATGATAATCGCCTATAAAAACCCATTCCTTGGCTTGATTTTTAACTGTCGGTTATTGATTACTTCGTTTACAGCGAACGATCTAATCTACTTAGTGTGCTAAAAAACATTATGTATATAAGCTAAGATCGAAAAAACATCCAAGAAAAAAATTAAATGAAAGATCTCCCGGCCTATTTTTTTGCTTTCAATGATTTTATGATGTCCTCAGCGACATCAGTATGTAAAACATAGCACGCTACTAAGAAAGTTCTCCCGTTCTTCTGGAAAACGTAGAATTTCGTCCTAGTAGAATCATCATAGTATGTGGTACAGTGCACATCTCCGATTATCTCATCTAAAGGTCCTGATCCGGTGACTAGCTTCAACATCCTCTGGGCTAGTACTAGCATAGGCATTCCCATGAATCTCTCTCCTTCTTTCTGAATCATTACATGTTCATTTTCATCAATCTCTCCGGGAGGATAATGCCTGATATTCCAGTCTTCGGGGTATTCAAATGACATACCATTAAAGGTCCTTTTTGGAGTTGATGTCAAGGGGAATTGCAATAGCCAATCCAACAAAACAAGGATTGGGGGTGAAAAGGAAAAGGGATTGTCTTAAACCCTTATAATTATCAACAAGCAAAAAAACTAAATCTTCCTATTTTTCCTGTTAAGCCCTGGCAGAATCCCTTTTTAAAGAAACTTCAACTCCACTTTGTTATCATCTAAAATGCGCCCCCAAATCATGAAGGATGTGAATCTATGCGAAGGAGGAGTCTGCCCTCCGATGATTAGACGAACAGGACCCCTCATAAGCTAAGGGGGAGGATCTATATTTTCTCTTATCACTTTTCACTCCACATCGATGAACAAAAAAATTATATAGTGATAATTTTATAGTATTTTGTATGACTTGGGGGTGACTAGGATGAGGAAGAATATTTTCTTCTTAACCCTACTATTATGTTTTTTCCTTATAGGTGGTGTTTCAGCAGCCGGCCAAGACAATTTAACAGTGGTGGCGACAGGCTCTGCTGACCAGCAACCTGATCACGTAATCATAAGCATAAATCAGACAAGAGGTTGGATAATTCCAGGGCCTACAGGATCGCCCCCATCAACGATAGACATTCAAGTCCCCCATGAAGATATGAAGTGGATAAGCATCTATTTCAGAGACGCGGAAACAGCAGAGCATTTTGAAGATGATACAGGAGCATGTGAACAGATAGGTTTAATTGTCAATGGACAGACCATGGGAAAATGGAGCTTTTATGATCCATGGCTCTTTGAAGGATTCAGGGAAGGATGGGGCGGCGACCATGAAACATGGAGATCCTATTATGACCCAACCTTCAAAATCACCATCAAATGCAAACCATCCACAGGGAAGGGCCCATTTTATCTATTCAGTAAGGATGTAAAGATTCATTACAAGAATTTGCAAGCGGCGGATGGTAACGCAGGTTTCGAGGAAATAATAACTTTGTGCATCGCCGATCCTGAAAATCTACAACTCGACCCAATCAGGGCGAACTGGGAAGCATGGAAATTAAATGACATGACGTCATGGGAAGCTGCAGCATATGGAACATTCCTAACAGCCTTCAAAACATTATATATGTGGCAGGACAGTCTACCAATACTGGCTCAAAACCTAAGCATAGGATATCAAAAGAATTATCCATTGTTCATGATCTGCGGAGTCACACAACTTGGGTTCATAGGCGGCAGCGGATACACATACATGCACACACCCTTCATTACCATCGACACATCCGGCGACTATTTCTGGGATATGAAAGACAGCAACAACTACAGAGACTTTGACAAGAGAGTGAAAGTATTTAACATTGCAAGGGGTTTGCTACTTAAAAAACTCGAAACAATAATACTAAAGAAGATAGGGGTTAACGCATCAGATCCTGTTGAAAGAATCCTAGAAGCAGTTGAAAATGGAAATGCAATCATCACACATGACCCAGTCTTCATAGAATGGCTAAGTATAGGAACGCCTAACGAACAAACCGGCATGTTCATTGATCTCGCATGCAACGGACAAACAATAGTCGCTGAATACACGCCAATAGGATGGTTGTATGGCACAATAGGAACAGGAGGAGCATGCTACCATAAAGACATAACCCAACACACCCAACAAATAAAAATAAAAGATTGGCTACAGTACATTTACGGGGTTCTGCTGGTAAGTTGCAGTACTTACATGTTTATTTCAGCGATCCTTGCAGCGCCTGAAACTGACGGTATTTCACTTGTAGGGGCTGTTATAGCTATGAACGGTATAATCGATGGCCTGAAGATGATGGAGGAGTCTGTAGAAGTTGAATGAATAGGCTAAACCTTAAGTCTTCCTCCAGAAGGTAAGGGAGGGCAGACAAAAACTTGGAGGAGAAAGAAAAATGGAAAGTAACCCAAAGCAATTCTATATCCTATGTATCCCTCTTGCTTCTGCTATTGTTCTCCTAATAATATTTCGTATAATGGGAATAATATCCGAACATCTAAAGTACATTGGCGACGGTATTATATTTATTATAGCAGGTGCATTGAATTTTATCTTCTTACCGCAAAGAGATCCATTAGCGTCTCGCTGTGTCGGTTTATTTTTTATTTTAGGGGGAATTGTAATTTTCTGTGAGGGACTTGGTTTGATGTGAGCGTCGTCTACTTTGCAATGAATTTATTCCGAGATCAAGTAAATTTGAACTGGCTAACCCTCCTAAAAAAAATGGAAGGATAGATCATGGCATCAACAGATAGGCTGATTCCGACGGGCATATGGTTCACACTACCATGATTTCTAGGACTATTAGATGCGGAGACTAGATTCTATGAGAGAGTTACAGGAGAAAAAGTGAAAAAAGGTGGTGTAGGGACGCCCAGAGCCTTCTCGTTCGGCTTCATGGTTGTCCTTCTCCCTTTTTTTCTCCTTTCGGCGGGTCTTTG
>LDZQ01001565.1_pt1 | contig 13337 bp, 17 predicted proteins | sample 615361 | NCBI WGS metagenome assembly LDZQ01 (sample SAMN03408297, study PRJNA278302) | terrestrial metagenome | isolation source: oil reservoir sample I2 | place: USA: Alaska, North Slope, Ivishak formation | collected 2013 | reverse complement strand
TAGATGAGGAAAAAGCAAAACTCCTTGAGCCAAACGCACCCCTGCCGAAGGAAAGAATCAAGGCATTGAAAAAAGCAAAGAAGGAAGGTATTCCCGTCTACGCTCGAATTGACCCGATAATACCTTTTTACACTTGGGAAGACTTTGATGAGACTCTTGATTCGTTGAGCTTTGTGTCTCACATAACTGTGTCAACTTTAAAACTCCGAATGGATTCTTGGAAGAGAATGGAGGCAAAACTCCCCGAGCTAATGAAAAAGCTCGCACCCCTTTACAAGAAAGGGGAAAGAATAGGCGGTTATTATTACCTGCCAAAAGACATAAGATTTAAGATTCTAGAGGAGGCGAGAAAAAAGATAGAAGCGAAAGGCATAACCTTCGGCTCCTGCAGAGAGGGTTATTATTCCTACCCCAGTTGCGATGGTTCTCATCTGGTATTACAACTCCTCCACGGGGAGATTTATTGAATTGTTTTTAGGGTTTAGCAGGCCAAGTTTTTTCTTTTTGTATTCAAGGGCTTTCTTTACAAGAGCCCTAAAAAGCGGTTCCATCTCGTCAAGGTACTCAGCCAACCACTGAACTCCTATTGCAAACCTCCCTTCTACTTCAATGGCTTCTATTATTCCGTCCTCTGCATATGCCACCGGTTTTACATCATTTCCAAGTTTCTTAATAGCCTGGTGATGGAAGCTGTTAACCCCTATAAAAACCTCGCTCGTAGACTCAACATTCAGGTTTTCCTTAAGTATCTCAAAGAGCAGAGAGTCCAGCTTTATCCTCACTTCATGAACTTTCGCGGCAGGATGTACCAAGAATTTTCCGTTTTTAAGCCAATTGTGTCTTATGGCTTTTGGGATTTCGCTAACGTCTTGATACAAGCTACCTCCTAGGGCAACATTTATCGCCTGTGCCCCTCTGCCTATTCCCAGCATGGGGAGGCCTTTCTCAAGGGCAACTTTAATGAGGGCAAGTTCAAATTCATCCCTCTGTACATCAAGCCATTCAATTTTATCAGAGAGTGTCTCCCCGTAATATCTTGGGTGAATATCGGGACCTTCGGGAATTATAAGCCCATCTATCGCTTCGATAACATCTGTTATCCCCAGAAGCGGCGGAATTGCTACGGGTATCCCTCCAGCATCTCTAATCCTCTTAACGTAAGTGTCGTTTATGGTAAGGGCACCGGTTTCCCAGTCAAAAGAAGCCACAATTCCAATAATGGGTTTCATTTTCCCACCTCCAACTAAACTATATCTAGTGCCTAAATAGTTTTTCTAAAAGATTTTGTCCCTCAAGTCTTGAAGGCCAACTTTGAGAGAATAAGTAGTTATCCAATAATCACTCCCAAAAAATATTTAAGAAACAAGAAGTTCAGTTGACATTTGTTTCACTCTTCTTCAGCATCCCATAGAGCCAACCCGTTTTCTTGGGGTTTTCTTATTAGTGGTTCGCCAAGGAGCTCCTGAATGTAAACTTCAGCGACAAAAACTTCTCCCTCAATCAAGTGGCCGCCAAATAGTTTTCCATCCTTGTCGCCTAAACTCACATGAATATGGGCAAAAGGCTCATCATCTTTTATGCTTATATTTCCCAAAGCAGATACCAGTTCGTAGGTTCCTTCTAGCTCAATTACCTTGTATTGTCCCTTCTCCTCTTCAAAATATCCGATTTTTGGATTTTTGAGGGTTCCAATTGCGCTGATAGTTCCAATCAATACGTTGTGCTTTTTTGCAAATTCATTTACAGCACTCAAAAACTCCTTTCCTTCAGGTATTCTAAACAGAAAGTTTCTACCCCTTGAAAACTTCATCTCAACCACCCCCTAAATTATGGAGCAGGGTAACTTAACTTTTTAGGTAAGAATCCTTAAACACTCAATGTAATTTCGGCATAACTCCTCGGATCCTCCCAAATTCTCACCTTTATCTTCTTCACGTTCTCCCCTGCCTTTTCCGCTATTCTCTCGGCAAACCACTCCGCAATGTACTCTGCCGTTACGTTCGGCTTGTTTAGGACTACAACTTCATTTTCGGGGAGTTCTAGGTGCTTGCCGTTCTTCTCCACAACAACGTATCCATCCCTCTTGTCAGTTACCCAGTCTTCACTGATAAGGATTTTATGATCGAGGAGCTTTATAAGGTTGCTTAGGTGGTTGAAATCAAATATCATACCGTTTTCGTTTAGCTCTCCCCATATTTCCACATCAACATTATATGTATGCCCGTGAATCCTAAGGCACTTGCTCTCATAGGGCAAGGCCAGGAAATGAGAGCTGTCAAAGTCCTTGTGCCATCCGATTTTTCTCTCAACTATTTTGAACATAGGCATCACCATAAATAAAAAGCAAGGAGATGCTTTTAATATTTTTGAATGAATCTAATACCTCTCACATCTTCTCTATTCAGCGTGTGTTTTTCAAGAATATGTTGCTTTAATTCCTCTAAGCTTTTTGCCTTGTAACCGCAAAAGGGACACACGAACATTTGAGTATTTTTCATGTCTCTTCCCCGGAAGATTGTAGCGTCATTATAGTATAAATACCCTCCGGAATTTTTTACTACTTTAAATGGTATTTTTGGAGATAACGTGCCTACTTTATCCTCAACTTTTACTCGAATTTATTACTATAAAGTAGGTTGGTAATATTTACAATATATTGAAATTTGAAAAACACAAAAGTAAAAAATAAGTTCATTACTATTATAAGTTGCTTATTATTTAAAATTTAGTAGAAAGTTTAACATTATTATTTTTGTGAATTACAAAACACAAATTTTTTACAACTTAAAGTTGTATAAATGGAAGTTTGTGCCTGCATTAGGGCTTTTGCCCTAGAGACATAGTTTCACAATATTTGGGGAGTTGTTCTTGTATAAGCCGGCATTATCATTAATTTTTTCCTTTACAATGACAAGTGGTAATAATCAAACAAATATTCAACATGTCGGCGTATAATAAAGTGTGCGGAGCATCTGCATTAACTCTTGATCTATTTGACCAAGCTCGGATAAACCTACAACAATAGCTATAATCATGGTATCTCCAACCCGGACTGGTCTTTTTGGGAATCCCACAGCTTCTAGCACACACTTTTCAAGCTTTGAAAGAGAGGCAAGTGGAATCACAAGCTCAAGTTCTCTTGTCTTCTGATTTTCTCTGATAAATGGGCGGTGGTTGCTTCTAGTTATACATGCTTCCTTGGCCTTGGCTTTTAGTATTTCCACCCCTAGAGGTATAAGGGAAGGATATTTAGCGCCAATTTCGGACAAATTAGCATTTTTTGCCTCCATATCATTCACCTCCGAAGTTTGAGAATATTTCTCCAAGATCAGTACGGTATAGTATGTATTTTATCCCACTTTCTTTGCTAAGGATGGAGAGCTTTCTCCAGGAAACGTTTTCTCCAACTATCACATAGATGCTCTTGTCGTCATTAATATATCGGTGATAGTTTATAGAATAACCCCATGCATATTTTATTTCAAGTTTGAGACTGTTTTGGTTCTTTATGTCTTTATGTGATTGTAAGCCCCCACGCGTTTTCACCCTTGTGACTACAGCCAGCATCCTTTTAAAGTTTGTTATTTTTACCACTATACATAATTGTCATATAAGGCACATTATATCTAAAATACCTGCACAAAAAAGAACATTGAGAACAAAAAAGAATGGAAAATTTCAAGGCCCTTTATTTTCCCGCAGGGATCTCCAGAGGCCAATCACGAACGCTGGTCCAAGCAATAATATCGGCGTCACTATACTGTTCATGTAGATGTAGAAGGACAACGCCCCTAATCCAAAGGAGACTATGTTCAAGAGGAGTATCATTCTCGCATCTCTCTTCCTGTCCTTTCTCATTATATCAGAACTTGCCTGCTCTATTGACCAAAAGGCCAGCAGTATGTATCCAAGCGCTGCTGGGAGGGCCAGTAACCTCGATATACCTCCTGAAAACGCTGCTATAAATAGGATAACAAGCGAAGCTCCAGCATAGAAAATAAAACCGAGTATGTCCAACACGTCTTATCACCTCATATTATAACACATCAGGAGTTTAAAAGCATATCTAATAGTATACATCAACTCCAAAACAGAAGTGAGTGTCACGAAAAGCTAAATGTATGATTAGTAAGTTTTATTATTTTTGCATTAGGTAAAAATTTGCAAAATTTTACTTTAATAGAATGTAATTTATATGTAATTTGATATTTCAAAGTTGCGTTACTCTGAGTTTTATAAACCATAACACTATTTTAAATCGTATTATATTAAAAATCATTAAAAGTAAAAAATCAAGTCAAAGTTTGAGAGATAACATGAAACAAAATAGTTTTATATTTATAAAACATTTAGATACTTATCGTAAGGATTTAATAAAAACGCTTTTTAAATGTTTAAACCATGATTAGCTCAGATTTGACCCATATACTAACTAAACAAAGCTATAACACTTTGCCATTGTTAGGCCTTTTGATCTCTCAATCTTTCTTCAAAAACTTGTCAATGGGTCTAGTGAATCGTATTCTTCTCAAGAGTACTGAAGAAGAGAACCATTTACTACTTCCAAGCTTTGTTTCTTTTTCTAAAAACTCCAAAACTTCATCCAGACTGTCTGTCTTCAAAACAGGTGGAGAATTAAGCATTGCCCTAACGCTTTCCCTAACAAACCATACACCAACCGGTATCTTAAAGCCGGGATAAATCTCTCTAAGAAGTATCGCAGTAGCTTGTCGTTTTATTCTCTTCAGATATTCGAGGGTCGCAAGCATACTTGCGTAATAGCAGCCACCTATGCTTGGGTAGCTTGTCCTCCCGTGGTAATCCTCATAATCGCCTTCGATAACAACATTATCCCGACCCGGATTCCAAGTGGAACCGGGCCACCAGGCCTCCATCCATTCATAACTCCATTTTGCTGGGTATAAAATGGCAATAAAGAGATTCTCGTGAATGCGATATCTAAACACAAGGATCTCATTTAGTGGATTGTATTCTTTTATCTCCGTGATGAGCTTTTTACAGAGCATGCTATCCACGGCAGTAATGCTCCACCTTGTGGGGACGAGTCTTCTCTGTTTTTTAATTCCAAATGCACCGGTGCTGAATATCTTTTGTATATATGAAACAGGTAATCCAGATTCATAAAGGCTAACAACGGCCTTAAATGCCGGCAAATCTGTATCATCATAGACTTTCTCTACAGGCCTTGGAATTGAGGGGTTTCCAATGACCTTCATGTTTGCAAGGGGAGATCGTGGTCCCTGCGGTGGCTCTTGCTCACTGAACGTCATGAAAGGCCTTGGTGGTTTTTTAAGGGCAAGTTCAATATCAACGGGCTTGGAACTCATGGCCAAAAGTCTTAACTCCTCTATAAGTCTGTCTTCCGGCTTTTTGACGTTTGCTATTTTGATCCCCGTGATCAGGCTCCAGCGATATTCGAGAATATCCTCTATTTTTCTATTAATCCACATCTCAGGAAAATCAAAAACGCTCGTATCCCCCATCAAGGGAGGTGTCGCCGGTCCTATTCTCACGTATGGATAACCAATTCTACCAACAAAGACCGATGGAGGCGTTGAACCTTCAATAACTTTTGAAGAAACAGAGCGCCTAATTCGTAAAGTGGCCCGAGCTCTTGCTATTGCGGGGCAGTATGCAAGGCCGCACCATCCTCGGCCTCTGCACAATATACATAAACTAGGATCCAACTTCATCCACTAGCTACCCGTATCTACATAGATTCAAAGATATAATTAAAGATTATCACCGCATAGATTCAAAGATAAGAAACGAGGATATGGAGCCGGGACCGGGATTTGAACCCGGGACCTGCGGATTACGAGTCCGCCGCCCTACCGAGCTAGGCTACCCCGGCACACCCAAGTGTGATGATAAAAGAGAAATTTATAAGCTTTTTCATACCAGTTCTCTGCCCGTAGTGGTCATGACTAGCTTTCCATGCTTTACCCCTTTCAGGCTAATTAGCCGTTCGGCTATTCTCTTTATCCTGCTGGCTTTTCCCTTAACTACAATGACCTCGAGGCAATTGTGCTCGTCCATATGAACGTGAAGGCTTGAGATAATTTCATTCACATAATCGTGCTGCATGTCAAGGAGTTCTTTCACCACGTCGGCCTCATCATGGTTGTAAACAATGGTTATAGTTCCAGCAACTTCCTTATCCCCTTCCTCCCACTCGTGTCTAACTATAAAATCCCTCACCAAATCCCTAATAGCCTCACTTCTGTTAGCGTATCCCTTTTCCTCTATAATGGCATCAAACTTTTCTAGGAGATCTTCCGGCATCGAGACACCAAAACGGATTATCCTCACTACAATCACCACTGTATTTTTATATCCCAGATATTTAAATTTTGGCAAAAGAAAAGTAGATAAGCATTGAGAGATAATGATAAAACATGGGGAAAAAATTTGTTGTTGATGCCAAAAAAATTCTCATTGGACTCTTCTTGGCGTATTTAATCCTCCTTTTCTGGAGCATGAGAGCTGTACAGCCTCCTCCGCAACAGATCACCCAAAGAGACCAGGAGATATATGAGATTACCTCAAAGCTGGGGTTTCTTGATGATGGAAAGTTAAGCGAAGAAGAGAAAGACATAGCAAATAAAATATACCCTCTCTACAAATACAGGAGTACACTGCTTGATGAAGTAGAGACCGACAACTTAATTCTCCTCGCAAATTTAAGCGAAAGGGTCAGCAGAGTTCTTGAAGAAGTTCCATACCCCCTAAGAGATGACATGATTCGTTTTCTTTTTTCAGAAAGCCCCTATACGCTTGAAGAATTCTCTAAGAAGGTAACAATATTCGAGGATCAGGTAAGCGAATTCCTTGAAACTTACAACCAGTTGCCACCTAGGATTAGAAACGGCATAGAAAACTCCCAGAACATCTACGCCGCCCGTACGTTGCAGAATTATATTGCCCTAATAAAGGATCTTCACATGGCCCTCTATGAACTTCCCCCTGACGTGAAAAACGCTATAGACAACATGAATGGAATAATAGATGGATTCGAGCCTTATGAGATAGAAGAATTTCTTGAAAACCTTGGCTCAATAGAGAGCTACCTAATCACCAACCAAACCTTTAGGGAGTGGTTCATAGAAAACTCGGCGAGATTTGAAATCACTAAGGTAAATCTCAGTTGGGAAGTTTTTCAAAAAGAGCAGAAAAGCGATAAGAAAGCTCCTAAAATATGGGGAACTATAGAAAGTGAAGGGGAGAAAGTTAAAGTTGCGTTTACAATAAGGGACAATGTGAATCCCCCGAAGGAGCTCGTTATTAATGTGGGGGAGAAGGAATACAAAGTCAACATTAAAACGCAATCCCTTACCTACAGTTCAATAATAGAGTTTTCGCTGGGATGGGGAGAGTACAACATAACGATAAAAGGGAGAGATTATCATGGAAATTCCAATTCAATCCGAGTGGAGTTTTCCCACTACCCAGAAATTTTTGAGATAAAATTTGATGAAAGCGGCGAATGGTTTCAGAATGCTCATCCTTATAGCAGGAAAGAGCTGGAGCACATATGGCGATCGGCAGCTACTTACAAACCCCTCCACATATACAAGATCATTTATCCGGATTTGGGGTTTGATAGGTACGGCAAGATTAAGATGGGAAGAGCCATGAAATTCTTTTACGAAAGAGCTAAAGAAGACTTCTTCCGATTTTACAACAAACCTTTACCCTTTTACTCCATAACCCCCCTACACATAGCCTATTTTGTAAACAGCTACGTCCACTCCTACGATTTGCCCGTAATAAAAACCCTAAGATCAGGCATATGTGGTTACGATGGAGAAACCCAAGTTGTTCTCATGAACAACTTTTTCATGGACTTCAACCTCAAAGCGTGGGCACTTCAGATCCCGGCAAGCATTAGCGGATGGAAGCTCGATCACTCAGAGATAATAGTAATATGGGATGTGCCCCTTCTAGTTGGAAGCAACTATAGAGCCCTTTACGTCCTTGGAAAAGACCCTTACATATCAAATGAGAACCTTTTCTATCCATATGATCGGGATTGGTTTAGGAGATACTATGATGATACAGTAGAGATGATGGTTCTTGGGATACTTCCCTACAGGCCCGACGTTACTGCAGTAGAGGATTTTTACAAGCGCTTTAATATATCTGTAACTCCAGCGTATCCCTACAAAAACCTCATGGAAGAGCTGATCACAGGATATGAGTTCTTTGCCTCTTACGTGACTTTCAACATAAGCGAGCAATATGTGCAGGGGTTGCTGGAGATGGTAAAGGAAGGGAACTTGAGCGTTTTAGATGAACTTAACAAGCTCGAAGCGGCAAGAGCTTTATGGTACAGACTGGATGGACACAACCTCTATTATGGTCCAAAATACACCCCAGACTACGTAACAGTAACAAAAGATGGAAAATTCTACTACATCCACAAAAACCGCTCTAAAGCTTTTTCCACATCGTAAGGGTGATCAAGAACTACTACCCCTTCTTTTCTTAACGCTTCGAGATGCTCAAGGTCAATTCTGCGTGGATAGATTTTAAAGATTTCCCCGTTAGGGGCTTTGGTTTCCACAACTGGTTTGGAATCTGTTGGGACTAGTATTAACGGCACTCTACTTTTCAAGGCTTGAGATGCACAGCATGAAAGCAAAGAATCTGCTATGCCCAATCTTATCTTTGCAACCGTGTTTGAAGTTGCGGGGGATATTACAAAGACGTCAAATTTACCCAGATTAAAAGCACCGCATGAAGGAAACGAATGCCCCTGTTTGGATTCCCTAACGAGAGGGAAGCTTCCTATCCTTTCGAGAACTCCATACATTCTGGCTACCTCTTCTCCAGCCGAGGATAGGAATATTTTAATCTCATGCTTGTCCTTTAATTTTTCTAGTACCTCAATACTTTCCAGAAGCAGGTGCCCAGCCCCACTGATTCCCCATGCCACTCTCACAACTCTTCCACCACTTGGATGTTGAGAACAAAGTTTTAAGCATTTTTGCTAAACTTCCTCTGGTGGACAGAATGGAGATTCCAAACTATGGAAAAATAAGCGCACGAACAATTATATTTGACCTAAATGGAACACTAGGCCTTGAAGGAAAAGTAAGGGAAGAGGTAAAGGAGCTTTTAAGGAAACTTGGCGAAAAATACGAGATCGTTGTTCTAAGCTCCGATACATTTGGGACTCTGGAAGACGAGTTTAAGGGCATGAAAGTTAAAATAGAAAAGGTCAAAGATGGCAACGAAAAGCTCCAGAAAGCATTAAAATATGAACCCTACATTGGAGTTGGCAACGGCAATAACGACGTCAGAATGCTTGAGAATGCCAAGCTTGCCATATGCGCAATAGGAGATGAAGGAGCCAGCGTCGAGGCATTGCTGGCAAGTGATATAGTGGTTAAGGATGTTAAAGATGCTATTAATCTGCTGCTAAATGAGAAAAGGTTAATAGCAACGCTTAGGGGTTGAGGAGTTTAGTTAATTGTACAACAATTCCGGAAAGTTAAAAGGTAATCAGGAGTAGTTAAGAGAGGCGGATGATGAGAAACTCTGGCGGAGTGATGAAGAACCCTATGAGCGCTGACGCTTCGTTCTCTTCTTTTTTGGAAGCAGTCTAACCTTACTCCCGCAGTCGGGGCATATGTTTTCTGGTGGTTGAGTTTCAAACTTTCTCCCACAGCCAATGCAGACGTAGCGCCATTTTATGACCTTCTTTATCCCACGCTTCAGCGTTCTAAACTTTAAGCCGAGAAGGGTTGCAATGTTTTGAAGGTTGTAGTCATCGGTAAAAATCTCTCCCTTGAGTTCATAAGCTAAGGCCAAGATTTCAATATCTGCTTCGCTTAACTCTCCAAGCTCCCCACTCTCTAAAGCTTTCTTCTTAACAGCCTCTATGCTCTCCCTTGAGGGGACAAGAACCTTAACCTTTCCCGCACTAATCAAGCTTTCAATGAATACCTTGGATTCCGGGTCTTTAATCTCTTCAAGCACCTTTGGGCTTGTAACACCTTCAACATCAACCCCTTGAATGAATATTGCGGCGTCTATAACAAGCATAATGTGTGATTGGAGAAAAGGGTTAAAGGGTTATCGCTTTATTATTGGGTGGTGGAAACAATGAGAGTAGACCTCAACTCTGACCTTGGTGAAAGCTTTGGGAGGTACAAGCTGGGTCTTGATGAAGAGGTTATGAAGTACATAACATCGGCAAACGTTGCATGCGGCTGGCATGCTGGTGATCCAATGGTAATGAGAAAAACTGTAACGCTTGCCAAAGAGCTGAACGTCGCTGTTGGGGCACATCCGGGTTATCCAGACTTAATGGGTTTTGGAAGGAGGTACATGGACATAACGCGGGAAGAGGCAAGGAACTACATTCTCTACCAGGTTGGGGCATTATATGCGTTCGTGAAGACCGAAGGGCTGGAGCTCCAGCACGTTAAGCCCCATGGAGCACTTTACAACGCTCTGGTTAAAGACGAAGAGCTTGCAAGGGGAGTCCTAGAGGGAATTGCAGATTTCGACAAGAAGCTTATTTTCGTTGGGCTCTCAATGTCAAAGCCATTGGAGATTGCAGAAGAGATGGGGCTAAAAGTAGCCCACGAAGTGTTCGCCGATAGGGCATACAATCCAGATGGAACCCTCGTCTCAAGAAGAAAGCCGGGAGCAGTTATTCATGATAAAGAGCTTATAGCCGAGAGAGTAATCTCAATGGTCAAAGACGGGGGTGTTAAAGCTATTAACGGCGAATGGGTTGAGCTCAAAGCGGACACAATCTGCGTTCATGGAGACAATCCTCAAGCTGTTGAGATAACAGCATACATAAGAAAGCGCCTCGAAGAAGAGGGAGTGAAAGTCGTTCCTATGGGAAAGTTTGTTTAGGCTCCTGAAAAGTTTAATAATGAATCAACACAATAACATCTGCAGGGAAGGAATATGCCGAACATTGTTGATGCCATATATGAAAATGGAGTATTTAAGCCAGTGAAGAAGGTAAAAGCTCCAAAGAAAGTCAAGCTAGTCATAATAGATGAACTCGAAAAAGACATTGAAGAAGTATTTGGGATTATACGTGAGAAAATAGATCTCAAAAAGCTCAGAAAAGAGTGGGATCGAGATGTATCTAGTGGATACTGACATAATAATTGATATCCTTCGAGGAGTAGCTGGATCAAAGGAATTTTTACTAAAAATCTCGAAGGAAGGGATACACATTTCGACAATAACAATCGCAGAGATATTTTCAGGAAAAGAAACCAGAGACGTCGTTAAAAAAGAGAAGATACTGAGATTTCTATCCCACTTTAATGTAATTCCACTTGACGAAGAGATAGCAATCCTCGGGGGCGAGCTTCGAAGAGATTACCAAGTAGGTATTGCTGATGCATTAATAGCCGCCACTGCACTACGAAATGGACTAACAATTGTAACCTACAACACAAGGCATTTTGAAAAAGATTTCTGGGCTGAATATTCTAAAACCCGACTATAGGTGATTTCTATGTTTCCAATTTTTAAACCGGCTGGCGATTCAGCCATAGCAATAATTTTTGGCAATGAAATCGATGAAAATGTTAATAAAAAAGTCCATGCCGTTGCGGAAGCAATTGAGGAAGCAGCTCCAGAGTGGCTCATTGAAGTTGTGCCAACTTACACAAGCGTTTATATCTACTATGATTCCCTCAAAATCTCATACTCTGAAGTTCTCGAAGCCGTAAAGCCCTTCCTTTCTGCGGAGCCTAGAGAGGAGGAAAAGAGAATCATCGAGATACCTGTTGCCTATGGAGGAGAGTTCGGCCCGGACATAGAGTTCGTTGCGGAGTGCAATGGACTAACGGTTGAGGAAGTCATTGAGATACACTCAAAGCCCCTCTATAGAGTTTATATGCTTGGATTTCTCCCAGGGTTTGCTTATCTTGGCGGGATGGACGAGAGGATTGCAACACCAAGGCTTGAGAAGCCGCGTTTAAAAGTTCCAGCCGGGAGTGTGGGCATAGCTGGGAAGCAAACGGGATGGTATGCCATAGAAAGCCCTGGAGGATGGCGCTTAATTGGAAGAACACCCTTGAAAACCTTTGATCCTTCTAAAAGCCCGCCAAGTATAGTAAAGGCTGGAGATTACGTTAAGTTTGTGCCTATAAGTGAAGAAGAGTTCTGGGAGATTTATAAGCAAGAATGGGGCGAGAGCAATGATAGAGCTTGTTAATGTTCCTTCGCTAATGACAATCCAAGACTTGGGAAGAACAGGCTACCAAAAGTTTGGCGTCCCAGTAAGCGGAGTTATGGATGAGGTCTCTGCCAGATTGGCAAACTATCTCGTAGGGAATGAGGACAATACGCCTCTGCTTGAATTTGTCCTGAGGGGACCAACCATAAGGTTTCACTCTTCAGCGGTTTTCGCCATAGGCGGAGATGTTGATGCAAAACTAAACGGTATCCCTATTAACCCCTGGGAGAGCTACTGGGCAAAGAGGAGCGATGTGTTGGAGATAGGAACTCTAAAAACCGGAATGTACGGATATATAGCATTTGCCGGAGGGATATGTTGTGAGCGGATTCTTGGTAGCTGCTCCACCTATTTGAGGGCAAACTTTGGCAGAGCGCTGAAAAGTGGGGATACTCTAAGCCTGGGCTACGCAATTTTAACAGGGAAGGATGGTAAAAAGCTTCCGGAGGCGTTTGTGCCAAAATATTCAAACGAGAGTGAAGTTAGGGTAATTTTAGGGCCACAAGAAGACCACTTTACAGAAGAAGGAATTAGAACATTCCTAAGCTCAACTTACGAGGTAACACCGGAGTCTGATAGGATGGGCTACCGGCTGGAGGGTCCGAAAATAGAGCACTCAGAAAAAGGTGCCGACATAATCACTGATGCCATTCCCCTCGGCGCGATTCAAGTCCCAAAAAGCGGCAAGCCGATAATAATGCTCGCTGACAGGCAGACAACTGGAGGATACGCAAAGATAGGGGTCGTTGCCAGAGTGGACATTCCAAAGGTTGCTCAAACGAGGCCCGGAGGAAAGATTAGGTTTAGGGCTGTAAGTGTCGAAGATGCTCAGAAGGCTTTAAGAAGGCGTGAGACAACCATGGAAGCCATAAAGATGTTCCTCCTGGGGGAACTGAAGGCCTACAAATTGAAAGCCTTGGGAGAAGAGGTAATAGCCTTTACAAAAGTAGAAAAGAAGAGATAGTTACTCTTTTTCCCGTATAACGCGGGCAAGCTTATATTTTTTCCCATCACATTCAAAGTCTCCAAGAACTTCAAGAATCTTGACAACATCCCCTTCAAAAAGCCCCTCGGGTCTAACCAGGTTTTGCTTCTC
>LDZQ01001217.1_pt1 | contig 13382 bp, 17 predicted proteins | sample 615361 | NCBI WGS metagenome assembly LDZQ01 (sample SAMN03408297, study PRJNA278302) | terrestrial metagenome | isolation source: oil reservoir sample I2 | place: USA: Alaska, North Slope, Ivishak formation | collected 2013 | reverse complement strand
TTCATGATTGTGAGAACTCTTGCTATCGTCTTTCTAAGTTCGCGCATTTTACCAGGGCTTTCAGGGGCCCCTGTTGCCGCGCTCTTGGATAAGTACTTTGAATATTCTGCCTTCAGTTCATCTAATTTTTTATAAAGTTCCTCAGCGTCCATTTCTCTTATCTCATCACTTCTTAGGATGGCCATTTTTAATCACTCTTCTTTAATTTCTTCCTCAATTTCTTCTAGTTCCTCTAGTTCTTCCTCTGATTCCTCCTCAACTTCTTCTAGTTCCTCTAGTTCTTCTTCTGTGGTTCTTTCCTCAATTTTTGGGGTTTTGACCTCCACGTCATCGGGTAATTTAGCATCTGGGGGCATTATACGCACATAAACTCCAAGTACTCCTGGTTTTAATTGTACTGTGGCGAATCCTTCCTTGACGAACTTTATGGCTGGTTCGCCACACTTTTTAATATAGCCGTCTGTGAATTTGGCCATAGCTGCCCTGGCACCCCTTATCTTCCCTGAGATTGTGATCTCGACCCCCTGGGCGCCAGCGGCCATTATCCTCCTCATGGCCGTGTAAGCCACTCTCCTGAAATGCATGCCCCGCTGGAGCATGGCAGCTATCTTATGGGCCATTATCTTAGGGTTTAACTCGGGTACTTCAACTTCTTTAACTTCTACCTGGGGATTTTCTAGTTTGAACTTGTTTTTGAGTCTCTGGGTTATGGCTCGGACTGTTTTACCTCCCCGTCCGATTACCATGCCCGGTCTTTCTGCATAGACCACTACCATGGTACCTAGTGGTGTTACTTGGATGTCCATGCCACCATAACCCGCCCTTTCAAGCTCCTTTTCCAAGTATTCATCAATCTTTGTCCTTCTAAGGCCTTCTGTGACGAAGTCTTTTTCTATCATTGGACTAAGCCTCCCCCAGTACTACTTGGATATGTGTGGTTGGCCTGTTGAATGGTGTGGCTCTCCCGAATGCCCTGGGGATCCATCCCCTGATCGGTTGTCCCCTGTGACTTGATATGTGGATTATCTTCAAGTTTTCTGTGTCTAGTCCCTTGTATTCTGCGTTGGCCTCAGCATTCTCCAAAACTTTTAGTATGTGTTCGGCTGCTTTGACTGGGTATCTGCCACTGTCCCATCCTCTAAGTCCCCTGCGATGTCCTACTTTCTTATTGTATCTTTTGAATGGTACTGGTCTTTTCATTTGGATGACTTCTTTGAGGTAGTCTTTGGCTTCTTCTAATTTCATGCCTTTAAGTTCTCTGCAGATTTCAACTGCATGCTTTGGGGAGATTTGGAGTCTGAATCCTGCCGCCCTTGCTATTTTGGCTTCATCTTCTCCTTTATAAGCGTATTTGATCCTGGCCATTTTATTGTCTCCCATTTTATTTCAGAGGAACGAACATGGATGATCTGGTCGCGCCCATTCCTGGGTCTCCGTGTTCAACTTTTTTCCTTGTTGGTGCGAATTCTCCAAGGTAGTGTCCGATCATCTCTGGTTGGATTTTCACTTCTACGAAGTCTTTCCCATTGTATACTCCGAAGGTTAAACCCACCATCTCTGGGAGTATTATCATGTCCCTGCAGTGGGTTCTTATAATGGGTTGCCTTCCAGTTTTTTCCATCTCTTTTTTAACCTTCCTTACCTTTTCCAATAATTTTTTTTGTCTTGGTAGGAATCCTCTTCTTAGGGATCTTCTTTGTCTGGATGGGAATAATTTTATCACATCATCTAGGGGCATTTTTTGTAATTCGTTTAATTGGTAGCCTCTGTAACTGAATTCTCTACGCGCCAATAACTCACCTCCCAATATTTTTTATTTTCTTTTCCCGGTTCTTTTAGCTGCGATTGAACCAACTTTCCTTCCTGGTGGGGCGTGTTTTGATACTGTTGTGGGTTTGCCTGGATGTTGTCTGTTACCTCCACCATGTGGGTGGTCGACGGCGTTCATTGCAACACCTCTTACAACAACGGATTTTTTACCCTTAGCCTTGAGGGCATGATATTTTTTACCCGCTTTTAAGAATGGTTTCTCTCTACGCCCTCCACCAGCCACCACACCAATTGTGGCCCTGCATTTTGGGTTTAGGGCTTTCAATTCTCCTGATGGCAATTCTATAACTACCTTGTCGATGTCGTGTGTGATTAATGAAGCATGGGTTCCTGATGATCTGACGAGTTTCCCACCATCTCCTGGACGGTTTTCTATGTTGTAGATTGGCGTCCCCTCTGGGATTTCCCCCAATTCTATGATGGTGCCTGGTTTTATGGGTGCTGGGCTTCCATGGTATACTTCTTCCCCGATTCTGATGTTCTCTGGTGCTAGTATGTAATCTTCGTTGCCGTTGTCATATTTTATCCTGGCTATAGGGGCTGTTCTCCCAGGGTCGTGGATTATATCAACTATCTTACCTTTCATGGCTTCTTGGGATTTGTATTTTATTTTTGCTTTGAATCTGTGGGAGGCGCTCCTATATGTTGGTGTTCCCCTCCCAAGTCTCTGTGATCTTAATCTTTTACCCATTGTTATCCCCTCATCTTAGAATACTCCTAGTTTAACTGCTATGTCTTCTGCGTTGTGTTCCTTGGCTAATTTTATATATGCTAGTTTTTCTCCTTTGTGCGTGATTTGAGTGTTAACTCTTTCAACTTTCACGGCGAAGAGTTCTTCGAAGGCTGTTTTTATCTCAGACCTGTTACTTGTTTGGTTGACTATGAAGGTTAATTCATTATTTTGGTCTATTAGGTTCATAGTTTTTTCTGTTACATGGGGTTTTATTATGATCTTGTATGGGTCCATTGTGCTTACACCCCAAAGAGTTTGTCAAGTTTTTCTATTGCGGATCTTGTGTAGACTGTTAGTCTGCCAGGGTGTGTGCCTGGCGCTAGTAGTTCCGCGTTCAGGTTTTCTGCTCTTATTATGTCTATGCCTGGGTGGTTCCTCGCACCTAGTCTTATGCCTTTATCCTCGTGGACTACTATGAGGGGTCCTTTGGGTGTTCTGTATTTTCTCCCCCTCATTTTACCTTTCCCAGCCCTTATTTTTTTACCTTCTTTCGCCCTTATTATGTCATCTATTATTCCTAGTTTTTTGAATACTTTCCTGGTCTCTTTTGTTTTTTTGATCTTGGAGAGTTCATCATCCACTACCAGTGGGATTTGTGGGATTTTGTCTGTGATATGTCCCCTTTCCTTGACTAGTTCTTTGTTGGCTGTTGCTGCTATGGCTGATCTGATGGCTAGGCGCCTTTCCTTGGTGTTTATCCTCTCATGATAGTTTTTGTATGGTTTTGGTGGGTGTGCTTTTCTTCCCCCCACGGTTTGGGGTGCGAATGCTGCTCTTTGGCTGCCTTTTATTCTGGGTACCATTGCGATTCCCCGGCCGGCGCCGTATGATTCTGCTGAGGTTCTTTTGCCAGCCATGGGATCTGAACCCCATGGTTGTATTCTTGCTGTTTGTGCTGATATGACCGCCCTTTTTATGAGGTCTGGTCTGTATTCTTCGTTGAATATCTTAGGTAGTTTTATCTCGTCTACTGGTTCTCCGTCTAGTGAGTAAACTTTAATCTTCATGCGAACCACGCCCTATGTGCCCTGTTTTGATGCTGTGCTTATATATGTTACCTGGGGTGCTTCAACACCCTTTTCAGGTGCTCTTATGGCCTTTCTCATGATTATCAGCCTCTTGGCTGGGCCTGGTACCGAACCTTTTAGGAGGATGTGATCATTGCGGATGAGCCCGTATCTTATGAATCCACCCTTCGGGTTTATTTTGTCGGCTTCTGAGGCTTCTCCTATTCTGAGTATTTCCTTGTTGTATTCTGTTCTCCTATGGTAGCCCATTTGTCCTGCTTGTGGGACTGTCCACATCGTCCTTGATGGTGTCCATGGGCCTAGGGATCCTATGTGCCTCCCTTTGCTGCTTCTCGCTGCCTTACCATATTGTATCCGGATACCCCATCTTTTGACTGGCCCCTGGAATCCTTTGCCTTTGGTTACTGCTATCGAATCAATGTATTCCCCTTCTGAGAACACGTCACTTACTCTGACGTCCTCTCCAAGCAACTCCAATGCATATTCTAATTTTTCTTCGATGCTTTCACCGCCTATGGCACATTCAAAGACTTCTGGTTTCTTCTTTGGCAGCGCTGCTAGTCTGGGGTTAGTATGTACTAGTATTCTTATCTCTTGGATGTAATCCAGGTTATCTTTTAATTTTTGGATGGCTGCTTCCTTGTTGTAATTGTCTCCTGGTGTGGATATTCTTCTTCCAAGATCCTCTTTCAAGTTATCGGCTAGGACATCTGTTAATGTCCGGAGTCCTCTGCTGGTTCTTTCATAGGCTCTAACGCCCATTACAGTGATGGGTGGAGTTTCTATTACTGTGACGGGTGTTGTGATCTCCATACCCTCTGTGGGTGAATTTTTCCTATTATCCACCATTGTAATGTGGGTCATCCCGGCCTTGTAACCGGCGAAGGCTAGTGGTTTCAACTCTTGGATTTTTGGCCAGGATTTTATCCTGGGTGTTTCCTTCGCAGCCCGTTTCCTTGGACTGTATGCTAGTGATCCTTTTTTTGGTTGATGATGTCTAGCCATTAGATTATACCTCCTCTTCCATTATTATGTTAAATATTGATAAAGTTGCTAGTACAGCTTCCTCGGTCCTTACAGTTTCGGTCCCCTGGCATGGTATTGTATTCAAGGTGAAGTCAGCTTCGATCTCTGGTAACCCCTTGTAAGGACCTCCGAATAAAATAGCCACGTCATGGGCTTTTTCTAGTCTGGATTTTACTTCATCTAGAATAGAAGTAAGGGGCGCGCCATACTTGGATGTTGCTATGACAACATCCTTCCCCGAGGATTTTAGGGTTTCCTCGAGGCTTTTACCCGTATCCTTTACCTTGTATCCCCAGTACACATTTTCTGGTTCCTCTGGTTCCACTATTATATTCTTACCATATTTTATTATTTTGAAGGTTAGTATCTTGTTCACTGTAAGCTTTTCTTTGCATAAGGCTGGTCTGTTCGCTCCTATATCAACTAGGGTCCCCCTTCTAGTTCTCTTGAGGGTTAGTCCTTGTCTGTATTCGCCAACGTATGGTTTGCCTGTTGGGTGGTGTGGGGTGCGAAGTGGGGGGAGCACACCCACATGCTTCAGGTTAGGCGATAAAGGGAAAACCTTCCTTCGAAGGTATTGGGGTGTATCCATATAAGTTAGTATATCCCTAATAAACTTTGCCTCTCCCTCACCTTCATCCCTGTAGATTATGATCTCATCGACTCTGAATATGGCCGCTGCACGGCCAATTATACCAACCTTATATGTTTTTATTTTAGGATCCCTTGTCTCCTCTGTTAAAGTGTCCGGGAGGAATATAGATAAACATGTTTTATACATCTATTAATCTCTATCTTCATCTTTTATAAATATTTTCATAACTATTAATAGGGAACTGTCCCTATAGATCAAAGGTATTTTTTTAATCCTCTCCACCATTTTGCAATAGGCCCTCAAAGGGTGGGTATTCAAGTTAAATACCATACTTTGCAGCCCCCACACTTATTATGTAGTAAGGGGGGCCTTGAAGACCCCGCTTGGAGGGGTATGAGCTCAAAGCGTGAAATATATTTCCCAGATTTTGTGGGGGGGTTCAATGTTGGAAGCCCCCTTGCATAAGCAGCTGTGGGGGGGTCACACTAGGATGCTGCGGGTAATGGGAGGATTCCCAAAATGTCGAGGAGGGACTGTGAACTAAAGGCTAGCCAGTGGAATGCGTAGTGGGGTATTCCATACTTTAGGTTCTGATAACCCTTAAGACTATGATATCCACAAGTTTAAATTCCTTTTTGTGGAAATCATATACCCTTGGGATGGGAAACCTATAGTATAATTTGTGTGTTATTTTCCCACCCATCCTTTCGAAGTATCCTTTGACAAACTCTTCTGATCCCATCATATGAAATGAATAAACAACAGGGGAAATTTTAAGGGATCCTCTAATAAAGATCCTATCAGCACCACGCTTAACCATCCTCTGGGATCCGAATGGTGGATTTTGGATCAGCGTATCAATCTCCAACCTTGAAAGTTCTGGGATACTATCCTTTATATCGGCTTCTATGAATTGTATCCTATCAGCAACATCCAATCCTTCAGAAGCGCCCTTGGCAACTTCCAAAGCTTCCCTGTCAATGTCCACGGCGAAGACCTTCCCGGCTCCTAAGATGGCGGCTCCAATAGCAAATATACCAGTACCACAGGCCAGGTCCATGACATTTTTGTCATGAATATCACCAAGATTATATGCAAGCCAAAGAATGTCAGCAGCAATAGCCGGGGGGGTTTTATACTGCTCCAAACCCGCCTTAGGACTAACATAATCTGGTATCCTTTCAAGTAAAATCTCAAGATGCCTTTTCTTTAATATCCTATGCTTCATATCAGATCCTGGGGAAAATTTTACTCTAATCTTATTCTATGGGGGGGAAACTATTAAATAATATCTTCACGAAAATTATCATGATAGGTCTTAAAAGGGAGAGTGTTCGTCCATGTTCAACAAGATTCTCATTGCGAACCGTGGTGAAATAGCCATAAGAGTTATGAGAGCATGCAGAGAATTGAATATCAAAAGTGTCGCCATATACTCAGACGCTGATAAGAATTCATTATTCGCACGTTATGCTGATGAATCACACCCCCTTGGCGGTTCAACACCATCCGAAAGCTACCTAAGAGTGGATAAAATAATAGATATAGCCGAAAAATCTGGTGCAGAGGCCATACACCCAGGTTACGGTTTCTTAGCTGAAAACCCGAAACTTGGCATGGAATGCGAAAAGCATGGAATAAAACTCATAGGCCCTAAAAGTTCAGTTATCGAGGCCATGGGTGACAAGATAAGGGCGAGGAAACTCATGAAAAAGGCCAGGGTTCCAGTGGTCCCTGGTACGGTTGAAGGCGTGAAAGATGCTGAAAAGGCCATTAAAATTGCCGAGGAGATAGGCTACCCAGTCATAGTAAAAGCATCCGCCGGGGGCGGTGGTATAGGTATGAGAACTGTCTATGAAGAAGACGAGCTTGTAAGGGCCATAGAATCCACACAATCAGTAGCATCATCCGCCTTCGGGGACCCCACAGTTTATATAGAGAAATATCTTGAAAAGCCAAGGCACATTGAATTCCAAGTGCTGGCAGACGAACATGGGAACATAATACACCTTAATGAGAGGGAATGTTCAATACAACGCAGACACCAGAAATTGATAGAGGAGGCCCCCTCACCTATAATGACACCTGAACTCAGAGAGAAGATGGGTGCTGCGGCTGTCAGAGCCGCTAAGCATATTGGTTACACCAATGCCGGTACTGTTGAATTCCTATATTCTAATGGGGATTTCTATTTCCTTGAGATGAACACAAGAGTGCAAGTGGAACATCCCATAACAGAGGTTATAACAGGTGTGGACATAGTGAAGGAACAGATAAGGATCGCCGCTGGCGAGGAATTATGCTGTTCACAGGATGAAATAAAAATAAGGGGTCATGCCATCGAATGTCGTATAAACGCGGAGGATCCCTTATCAGATTTCAAACCGACACCAGGCAGGATAACGGGTTACAGATCGCCTGGGGGCATAGGAGTTAGAGTTGACAGTGGCGTTTATATGAATTATGAGATACCAAGCTATTATGATTCTATGATATCAAAGCTTATAGTATGGGGTCGTGACCGTGCAGAGGCCATTGAAAGGATGAAAAGAGCCCTTGCAGAGTATATAATATTGGGCGTTAAGACTACCATACCATTCCATAAGGCCATAATGAGGAACGAGGCCTTCAATAGGGGTGAACTCCACACACACTTTGTAGATTATCATAGGAAGCAGATAGAGGAGGAGATGAAGAGGATAGTCATCGAGGATAGAGATATGGTAACCAGGTTACAATCAACATTCCTACCATCAAAGAAGGTTGCCGCGATCTCAGCGGCGATAGGAAATTATATAGCATCCAATAAAAAGGTGTTATAGATGAATTATAAGATCCTTGAATTCTTGTATGAGAACAGGGAAAGGTTCGTGTCCGTAGATGAGATGGCATCAAAATTAGGATTTAAACCTGATAAAGTTCTGGAAGTACTTGAAATTCTTGAGGATAAAGGTTATAGGTTCGAAAAATCAGGGAAAAGTTACAGGTTAAAGGGGTCGGCAGGTGATCTGTCACCATCTAAGATAAAAGATGGCCTTGGGACACGCTATATTGGTAGGGAAATCTATTGTTTTGATGAGGTTGACTCCACTAATATTATAGCTAAGGAGCTTGCAGAGGATGATGCCAAGGAGGGTGTGGTTGTCATAGCAAAGACCCAGACAAGGGGTCGGGGTAGGCGAGGAAAAAAGTGGATATCGCCCCGTGGCGGTATATGGATGTCAATAATATTAAGACCAGAGATACCCCCAGCGGAAGCTCCCCATCTAACTCTTGTAACTGGTGTTGCGGTTGCTAAAACCCTTAGGGGGGAGTTTGGCTTAGATGTTGGGATAAAATGGCCCAATGATATACTTATCGGGGACAAGAAAGTCTGCGGTATATTGACAGAGGCCCATGCCCGTTTTAACACCATAGAATATATTGTTGTGGGTATAGGGATAGATACGAACGTTGACGTGGACTTGTTCCCCGAGGAGTTCCGTGAAGGGGCCACATCCCTTAAAAAGGAGCTTGGCGTGGATGTTGATTCTGTTGATCTTATCAGGAAGCTTTTAGTCGAATTCGAGAAGGTGTATGATGACTTCAAGAATGGGGGCTTCCCTGAGATATTGAATGAGTGGAGAAGATTTTCAAAGACTATTGGAAGCTATGTTGAGATTAGGAAGCAGCTGGGGGAGATTGTAAGGGGTGAAGCTGTTGGTGTGAACAGTGAGGGCGCTCTTATCTTAGAATTGGATAATGGAAAATTGAGGAAGATAGTTTCAGGAGAGTGTATACATTTGGGAAGGTAGACTATGGACATTCTATTGTAGCTGGTTTTCCAAGCTCTCCTTTTACTTTGAATTTTTTGCCTGTGATCTTCTCTGTGATGTGTATGTTGGTGTAGGCATGCATTGAGAATTCAACAGTTTTTATTATGGAGTTTCCTGCAATTGACATGTATGGTATGATTTGATCCCCCATGTATTTATCTAGGGGCGCCCCCAATTCTAAGGATCTTATTAGTTCTTCAGCAGCTTCTTTTCCAACAACTTCTGCAGGTTTGCCCTTTTCACCGAGTGAACTGGTCCCTATTCTGGTGTTGCCCTCGGCCCAGAGTATTATACCCGAACCTGGTGAGAGCGTATTAGTGGAATGTTCTATCCTTATATCTGCTTCTAGTCCCCTTTCCTTTAGTTTTTCTCGGGCCGCCCGTGCTTGCCTCTCGGCAACGTGTAATGGGAGTTTGCTGGCGTGTGATATCCCCTTTATGGAGCTTATCCTGGCTTTTGTCAATTTTATTGGTTTTAGTTTTTTTATGGGTTGTATTCTTGCTTCTATGATACCCCCACCCTTTGGGTAGTATCCTCTCTTTAGTAGTTTTATCCTTCCTTTGTAGCCCATCTTCTCTAGTAGTGGTAATGTCACATTTTCAAGGTAGTCTATTGGTGGTGACCATTTGACATCGGTTCCTCCCCGTATCTTGAATTTTGTCTTGTCTTCTGCGAATGCTGCAGGTATCATGAGGGCTTGGAGTACTAGTCCTATGCTCCCTGCGGTTTTAACATCGAAGTAGAAGTTTCCCCCCTCTATCCTTTGTGGGATGAATCTGATTTCCATGGATCCTAGCTTGGCCCCTTCTATCCTTGCTCTTGTCAGTTTGGCTAGTGCTTTGATTGCTGTTAGGTGTTGGTATGATAGGCCTTTTTTGGGCCTGTTGGCCCTTATGTTGTATATTCTTATGGGTGTTGATGTTAGGGCTGCGAGTGCTGTGGATATTCTTACGAGGGCACCCCCTCCTTCACCGAATGATCCGTCGATTTCGAGCAAAAGGTTTAGCCTCCTAGTATGGTTTTTGCCTTTGCGGGTTCTTTTATGGTTTTTAATAGTTTCTGGAATGTTTCTTCTATGACTTTTGTTATCTGGTCTGGTTTTAGTCTTTGGGCGTCTGGCGCTGAGAGGTCCAATCTGAGTGTTGGGGATGCTCCTGGCATTCCAGCAGCTGGTATTGTTATTATTCCATGTTCTTGGAGTAGTAGCATGGCCCAGAGGTATGATATGTCTTGTGGGGATAGTCTTGTCCTGATATGGCGCCTTTCTATTTCCTTTTTTATCTCCTCTGGGCGGATCATAACACCTGTTGGGGTCTTCTGGAAGCCCTTGAATGCTCTTTTAAGTTTTATGTGTACTTCGTCTCTTATTTTGATTGCTTTGATGATCTTTGAAGGTTCGAATTCTTCTAGTGCCCTTACCATCGCTGCTATGAGTGGTGGTTGTGCTTCAAGGCCGAACTGGTATGCTATACTCTTTATTTTGTTGACTAACCCGGCTTTTCCTGCTAGTATTCCGCCACGGGGTCCGTTCATGAGTTTGTCCGTGCTTGTAATCGCTAGATCTGCTCCTAGTTCTATTGCCTTGGGTTGTTTGTATATTATTGTCCTTAAACGGGCTCCTGACGCGTCATCAACCACTACAGGGATCCCTGCTTTCTTTGATAAGCTGATTATCCCCTTAAATTCTCCTATTCTTATTATCTTGTGGTCCATGGTGGCTCCTGTTATGAAGATAAGTGTTGTCCCTGGGGGTATGTGAAATTCTTTAATGTTATCAAATTCTAGGTATTTTGCGCCTCTGAGCTTGGCACTTTTTGGTATTGATGGGTGTGATGGGGATTCTGGGAGGTAGTGTACGATTTTGTCTCCTGGTTTTGTTAGGGCTATTATTGTGGCGAGTATCCCTGATGTTGTACGGTTGAATGCTATGGCTTCTTCTCCCCCCAGATGTTCCAATGCCAGTCCTTTGAATTTTTCTTCGTAGACGGCCGGCCCTATGTATGTTTCAAGGAGCCCTTTGTCCTCTTCCTTTATGGGGAATCCGCCTGCAAGGCCTGTGAGGTCATAAAGCGCCTCTCTACCCTTCTTATCTATGGTTGATCTGATTATCTTGAAGGCCTGTTCTTTTTTAAGTATTTCATCTTCAGGCCCTTTGATGAGCATGTTCAATCAGAGGCCCCCCCCATGCTATTTTTTCAGCCTTTTTTCTTCGGATTTTAATACTATTGCATCATCCGCGGCATTTTTTAGGGCGGCGCTGAAACCAGGCTCTGCTCCAATAACAATAGTGTGTTTACCATTTTCTTTTGCTTTATTGATTATGGGGAGAAAATCGGCATCACGAGTCATCAAGGCTATTATGTCAATATTAGGATTATAAATAAGTTCCATGGCCTCCACGGCCATGTAAACATCAGTATCCCCCGCTACAACGATCGGAGTGAAGCCCTGGTTTACTATGGCTTCTATAAGTTTATCAGAGGCATATTGGTTTAAGAGGACTTTACCAACCCTCATATTACCATACTCTGATAATATCTTCTTCACAAGGTCGAGGTCTAAGCTGAACTCCTTCCTGAGCATGTTAGGACCATCAACCAGCAACCCAATATTCTTATCCTCAGACTCCTTTTTCTTTATAGGTATATAATCCCTAATCGATGTCAGTTTTTCAAAACGGCGCATTTTCATCCTCCAATATTTTACCTCCTATGTAATACTAACAATTATCTCCCACATATCAGGTGGAAGTTACTATGATTGGTTGACAGAGTACTATAAAAAAATAGTATGTTTTTGCGATCTTTTATGCCTTTCGAATATTAGTTTTCTGGGGGCTGATGAACACATCCAAGTGACGTGCTTTTCTTTTAATCCACTTTGAATGAGAAACCTTATAAACCATTTAAGCCCATCTATAGGGGATGGGTTATGTTCCTGGCCAAGGTCTGTGGCAATTATACACCTCTTATATCCAACATATTCTATGGCTTCTATAATCCTAGTTGGGGGTAATTGTTCATGGAAACATGCTACAATGCAATGTTCAAGGAAGCTATGCCTTGACATTTCCTTTTGTTCTTCTAGACTTGCACCTACTATCCTAGTCAGTGGATGGTTGACCAGTATCCTCCGTATCCCAGCAGATCTTGCCAAATCTATAACTTCTAGGATCTCATATGGTTTAAGGTGTCCTGTTGCAAGTACTAGGTCATGTTCTGCTATAATATCTAGGACTTCCCCTATATTTGAAAGATCTGTTTTTTCCCTTGAAATCGTCGGCATCCACACGAATCTGCCCCCAATTTTTGCTGAGACCTCCACTGCACTAGGATTTAAGCCCCCGATGGTTTCATTAAGTGTCACACCACCCATGACCTTCAAGCCCGTGACTTTGGATGCTATTCTAGCCCTTGAGGTGGTTGGTTCCACATGATTTTTTATTACTATAGCTTCCATTCCTTCAAGTTGGGCTTGTCTTGCAGCTTCGATATCATCCAATAACCTGGGTACAATATCTGGTCCTGGGTGGATGTGAGTGTCTATCATCCCCTCCAAGCTAATGTTTAATTCTCTCATACAAGTTTTCACCCTTGGAGTCCATGGCAACGATCAAAGGCCCGAAGTCTTGGACTTCGAACTCCCATACAGCCTCTGGGATGCCAAGATTCGGCCAGTAAACCCTCTTAACCTTCTTAACATTCTCTGCGTAGAGTGCTGCGCATCCACCAACCGCCGCGAGGTAAACTGCACATTCTCTGGTCAGAGCATCCTGAACGTTCCTATCCATACCACCCTTGCCTATTATAGCCTTCACTCCCAATTTTATGAGTTTGGACTGATATGGGTTCATCCTAGTGCTTGTTGTGGGCCCTACAACTATAAGATCCACTGGAGGATCCTCTATGGCATCCCCTTTAAGCGGCCCCCTTTGCCTTATTATGGGCCCTGCATGGAATATCACAGTCCCCTCTAGGTTGTAGGGCGCCCCTTCTTTCACCATTTTTTTGTGCGCACGGTCGCGGGCCGTGAATATAGTCCCTGAAATATAAACGATATCACCTATTCTAAGCCCTTTAATGTCATCATCAGACAATGGTGTTTTAAGTTTCACTTCCATTCTTATCAGCCCCCCAATCTAAGTGATGGGAACATAACATTTTATTGGGATGATCTTATGGTAAATACTTTTATTTATAAATGAGATACTCTAATGTTAGATAACTAAAGGAGTGGAGAATCAAATTGTCGAGTACGAAGAATATCATGGGCCTTTCAAGGTATATTATGAGTTTGCCTTCTACTAGGATCTCCCTACTTTCAATGATATTTCTAAGCTTCATTATAGGGGCTGT